>JACDJB010000795.1_pt1 | contig 28907 bp, 21 predicted proteins | sample 7454121 | NCBI WGS metagenome assembly JACDJB01 (sample SAMN14253290, study PRJNA609438) | sludge metagenome | isolation source: sludge after 25d culture with pyrite | collected 2018-12-20
CAACGGCCGAGGGTTGCTGCCCCGCGACGGCTACGGGGACTCGGCGCTGTTGGCGGACGTCGGTCCCCGGAGGTACCTCGGCCAGGCAGGCTTCCGGGCGCCCGAGTGGACCGGGCTCGCGGACGACCAGTGGAAGTACTACGTGTTCCTGGTGCTCGCCGTGGTGGCGTTCCTGCTGATCCGCAACCTCACCCGGACCCGCGTGGGTCGGGCGCTCGTCGCCATCCGCGACAACGAGACGGCCGCCGAGGTCGCCGGCGTCGAGGTCGCTCGCTACAAGGTGGTGACCTTCGGGGTGTCCGCCGCTCTGGCGGCGCTGGGCGGGTGGATGTTCGCCGTGCTCAACAGCCAGGTGACCCCGGGTTCGTTCACCATCGCCTTGTCGATCACCCTGCTGGTGGCGGCTGTGCTCGGCGGAGCCGCCAGCATCGTGGGTCCGGCGCTCGGGGCGATCCTGATCGTGTCGCTGCAGGAGGCCGTCCCCAAGGACTCCCAGCGCTTCTCCCAGGTCGTGTTCGGCGTCGTGCTGATCCTGGTGATGCTCGTCGCTCCTGGCGGCATCGTCGGGATCTACCGTCGGATCGAGGCGTCGCTTCGGCGGCGTCGCGCTGCGGGGCCCGGCTCCGCAGCGGGCACCGTGCCCACCGCCATCGACAACGTCCAACAGGAGGCTCAGCAATGAAGCACAGGGACTCACGAAACCCGAGGTCCATCACCGCCATCGCGGTGGTGCTGCTCTCGCTGTCGCTGGTCGCAGCCGCGTGTGGCGGCCGAGACGACGACTCCGGCTCCGATTCCGGCGGTGACAGCAGCTCCGGCGACTCGACGGAGCAGCAGCTCGCCAACCCCGACGACTGCACGAACTACAACGGCACCCAGGGAACCGAGGGCGACGTCATCAAGATCGGCAACTCCCTGCCGCAGTCCGGGACCTTCGCCGTGTTCGACAAGGTCCGAGCGGGCATCAAGGCCTACTTCGACTTCGCCAACGCAGGAGGCGGCGTCCGAGACAAGGACCTGGAGCTGATCTCGCTCGATGACGCGTACCTGCCCGAGCGCACTCGCGCCAACGTCGAGCAGCTGGTCAAGACCGACGGCGTGTTCGCGATGATCGGCAACGTCGGCACCGAGAACAACCAGCAGGCCCAGCAGTACCTCGCCGAGAACGGGCTGTGCGTGCCGAACCTGGCGGTCGCCACCGGCTACCCGGGCTTCGGCGACCCGGAGAGCGATCCGTGGATCATCAACGGGCTGCCCAATTACGGGCTCGAGTCGATCGCCTTCGTGAACTACCTGAAGGACAACAAGCCGGACGCCAAGGTGGCGATCCTGGCCCAGAACGACTCGTTCGGCGAGAGCTACGTCAACGCCTTCAAGGAGGCGATCAAGGGCACCGACATCACCCTGATCGCCGAGCAGACGTTCGATCCCAAGGTGGAGACGTCCCCGCAGGGCCAGGTCACGACGCTCGCCGGTTCGGGAGCCGACGCACTCCTCCTCGGCGTCACGTCCATCCCCTGTCCCAACGCGCTCAAGTCGATCAAGGACTCGGGCTGGGCGCCGATCACCTACGTGACGCTCACCTGCTCGTCCAAGGTGCTGATGAGCCTTGCCGGTGACGCCTCCGAGGGAGCGATCTCGACCCGTGCGACCTACGACCCGGCGGACCCGGCGAGCGCTTCTGAGCCGGGAGTCGTCGAGTTCAAGACCGAGGGCGCCAAGTACGGCCTCACGCCGGAGGACCTCGACGACCTGAACGTCGCAGCAGGTTGGGGCTTCGGCGCCTACGTCGTGCAGCTGCTGAAGGCGGCTCCCGAGCTCGAGCGGGCGTCGGTGATGAACACGGCGTGGTTCCAGAAGGACATCGCCTTCGGGCTCAACGTCGAGGGCGTCACGTGGAACACCGACGGCGCGGCCGATCCGTTCGGACTCGAGCAGCTGCAGTTCGTCAAGCGGACCGGCGGCCAGTGGGTGCCTGAGGGTGACGTCGTGGACTACTCGAAGGACGTCAAGGAGGAAGAGGGCGACTGACGCCCGCACCTCTTCGGAGCTGTCGACGGCCGGTCCTTCGGGACCGGTCGTCACGCGTTCCGGCCCATGGCGTGCAGGCCCAAGTTCGTTCAGGCCGGCTCGTTCAGGCCGGGCTTGTTCGGGCCGGGCTTGTTCGGGCTAGGGGCCTATGTCGCCTCGCCCGACTCGATGGCCAGGAGCTCCTCGGCCGCCTGTCGCACCTGCAGGTCCCGGTCGTCGAGCATCCGGTGCAGCTCCGCCGAGGCTGCTCGGTCGTCGAACGCGGCCAGCGCCAGCACGGCACGGCGACGGACGTTCGCCCGGTCGTGGCAACCGTGCAGCACGGCGTCGAGGCCGGCGGGATCGCCGATGCTTCCCAGTGCAGCGACCGCCGACTCGCGGCACATGTGGTCGGAGTGCGAGGTGGCGACCGAGTCGAGCGCCCGGACCGCGCGACGGCGCTGCCCGTCGACGAGCAGCACCAGCTCACCCATCGCGAACGCGGCGGCCTCGACGACGCGGTCGTCATCGGTCAGTCGTCGGAGCAGGCCGTCGAGCAGGTGAGCGGTGTCCGACCCGGCGTCGCGACCCTCGGTGGCACCCAGACGGGCGGCCTCTTCACACGAGCGCCGACGGACGACGAGCGAGTCGTCGTCGAGCCCGGCGACGACCGCCGCGGTGGCTTCCGATCGGGGGAGCGAGTCGGTGATCGCCAGGCGCACGATCGCTCCGATCGCAGCGGACCGGACCCCCGGGTCGACGTCGGTCAGCCCGTCGGTCACCGTCGCCACGTCGCCGCGGTGGCCGGCCGCCACGACCCGGTCGCGGCGTCGGCGTGGGAGCTGGTCGGTCGGCAGCGCGTCATCCATGGTTTCGTGGTCGTCGCCGTTCAACAGAAGTGCTCTCGCGTCGGGCCCGGTGGCGGCTACCGTGCTCCAGTATCGGTCACACACGACGCGTGGATCGCCACCGCCAATAGACTCGACGAGTCCAGGGCGGCACCGTCTTCGGATGACCGAGGACTCCGGATCAGCAAGAACGAGAGGTTCCTTCAAGATGTCGCAACACATGGTGATCTTCCAGACCGCCGATGGAAGTCCCGCCTACAGCCAGTTCGAATCGGTCAGCGAGGCGGTCGGCTTCGTCGAGTCCCTCCGCAACGACCAGGGCATCGAGAACGCCCGTATGTTCGAGCTGAAGGAGATCAAGTTCGAGCTCAAGCCGGTCTACAAGGTGGAGCTGAAGGAGCTGAACCCCGCTCCGTCGAGCCCGACCGCCCCGGCGTCTTCGGCCCCGGCTCCGAGCCCAGCGGCTCCGTCCGCTCCGACGGCACCGGCTGCGCCGTCGGGTCCGTCCGCTCCGGCTCCGTCAGCCCCCTCCGCTCCTGCGACGCCGTCGTTCGCGCCGCCGGCAGGTTCGCCGACCGCACCAGGCGCGCCTGCGCCCGGCGGTCCTGCGCCCGGCGGGCCCGCGCCCGAGGCCCCCGCTCCGACGCCGCCGGCCGACGCTCCGGCGCCCGACGGGCAGCCGACGCGCCGGGGCCTCTTCGGTCGCTGAGAGGACGTTCGACCGTCCGCACGCCGGTGTTCCGACTCGGAGCGCCGGCGTGCGTTCGCGTCCAGAACCGGGGTCGGCCGGCCTTCAGCCGATGAGCGTGAAGAACCCCACGACGACCACGCTGAGGATCACTCCGACCACGGCCGCGGCGGCGATCACGCCGAGTCCGAGGAAGAACGCGGAGCGGATCCTGACCTGCGCGGGGACCGACACCTGCAGGCGGGACTGCCGAGGATCCTCGGACCGGACATCGCCGACCGGGCGTCGTGACCGGACCCTCGGTGCCGGCGACGGGTCTTGGCTGGCCGTCGTCACAGGGTCCGGGTGGGCAACGACGGCGGTGGTGGCAGGCTGGAGCGGTGGTCGTCGTCCGAACATGGCGACGCCGAGGCCGATGGCCGACGCAGCCACGACGAACAGCCCGACGATCAGGGTCGTCGGCACGACGCACCTCGCCGGAGCAACGGCGCGGTGACGACGCCGCCGTTCCGATCGGTACGAGATCCCGGTGACCCTCCCATGACATCGTCCAGCGTATCGACCGCCGAACCACCGTCGGAACCGCCGCTCGGCGGCGACGCGGTCGACGAAACCTCGCGTGGGTTGCGTCGCCGTCGTCGCTGGCTGTGGATCGGTGGTGGGCTCGCCTCGCTGGCCGTCATCGTCGGCCTGCTGTTCATCCCGACGCCGTACTACCTGTTCCAGCCGGGCTCGGTCCGACCCGCCGAGACCCGGATCGAGGTCGAGGGGGCGCCGTCGTACGACACCGATGGCAACGTCTTGTTCACCACCGTGTTCGTCGACCAGGCATCGGTCGCCCTGTTGGTTCGCGGATGGCTCGATGATGCGGTCGACGTCAGATCCGAACGCGACGTCTACGGTCCCGAGGGCAAGGACGCCTCCCGGCAGGCGAACCAGCAGCGCATGGACATGTCGAAGTTGGTGGCCACCAAGGTCGCGCTGCAGTACCTCGGGTACCCCGCCGAGTTCACCGGCAAGGGCGCGAAGGTCCTCGGCGTGAACGCGGACGGCGGCTCGGTCGGCAAGCTCCGCGTCGGAGATGTCATCGTCGACGTGGCCGGGCATCCGATCGCGCTGCCCTCCGACATCCAGGCTGCGTTGGCGGACTCCGCCCCCGGCGACGTCGTCGAGGTCACCGTCCATCGGGATGGGGGTTCGGCGAACCCTGGGTCCGAGGGCGAAGGACGCGGGAGCAGCGAGCCCGAGACGGTCACCGAGTCGATCACGCTCGGATCCGCACCGGTCGCCACGCCCGGCTCGACGACGACGTCGATCCCCGTCGACCAGCCGGGAGCGGACAGCGCGTCGGCCACGACCGTGTCATCGGCACCAGCCGTGCGACCTGTGCTCGGCATCTCCGTCGATCCGGCCGACCCGTCGGTCGAGTCGCCCGTGAAGGTCACCGTGGACTCCGGTGATGTGACGGGTCCGTCGGCCGGCCTTGCCTGGGCGCTCGCCGTCGTGGACCGGATGACGCCCGAGTCCCTCACGGACGGCAAGGACGTGGCGGTGACCGGGGAGATCCTGGCCGACGGCTCCGTCGGCGAGATCGGTGGAATCGTGCAGAAGGTCGCCGCGGTCAAGCGTGCGGGGGTGAGCACGTTCCTCTACCCGGCGGCGACACCGAAGGACCAGCAGGCCAAGATGCGAGCGGTCGCCGGTGACGCCGTCCGGCTGGTCCCCGTGGCGTCGTTGGCCGAGGCGGTGGAGGCGCTCCATCCCGGTGGCGTGCGCCAGCCCGACTGACGGTGAGAACCCCGTCAGGTCCGACCGCCTCGAACCACCCCGATCGGGGCGCGCTCGAGGATCCGGGATGCGCCGATCCTCCGATCGTCCGCCAACGTCGCGTGGCGCACCCGTAGCATTCGGCCATGACCGACCACTCCGTCGACCCCGTGCCCGATCCGCCGGATCTGGAACCCGGAGCGCTGGCATCCACGGAGTTCGCCAGGGCTCGGAAGGGCTTCGAACCGACCGAGGTGCGTGCGCTGCTCGGTCGGGCAGCAGACGCGCTGCGGGCGTGGAAGGCACGCGACGATCGGCTGAGCGCTCGCGTCGACGACCTCGAACGTCGGCTCGAGCAGTCCCAGGAGCTGGACGAGGAGCGGATCACGGCCGTCCTCGGCGAGGAGACGGCGCGCATCGTCGCCGCGGCGCGCGAAGCCGCGGCCGAGATCCGCACCAAGGCGAAGGACGAGGCCGAGCGCCTCGTCAAAGAGGCTGACGAGTCGGCCTCCGCGTCGGCCGCGGCCCTCACCGACGAGGCGAGCGCGCTGCGCGACCAGGCTGCAGCCGTCCGGGACGAGGCGGTCGCTGCCGCCGAGGTGACCCGGGCGGAGGCACAGGAGCACGCGGATCGGCTGCGCGCCGAAGCCTCAGCGGAGCACGACTCCCTGCTCGCCAAGGCCAAGACGGTGCTCGACGAGCGCACCGCCGAGGCCGAAGCAGTCGCCGGAGGCATCCGAGAAGCCGCTCAGATCGAGCTGGATGCCGCCCGCGGCGAAGGTGTCCGACTCCGCGACGAGGCCCGTACCGCAGCAGCCGCCGAGGTCGAACGCTCCCGGAGCGAAGGTCGCGCGATGGTGGACGAAGCGCGCCACCTCCGTCGTCAGATGCTCGAGGACCTCGCCGAACGCCGACGCACCGCTCGTCGCCAGATCGAGGCGGCCCGCGCTGGGCGGGACCGGATCGTGGAGACGCTGACCAGCGCCGGCGAGCGCGTCGCGGAGGTCGTCGCTGAGCTCGACACCGCCGATGAGCTGGCACAGCTCGCAGCCGACGACGCGGCGGCCGCGGTGGACGACGACGTGGACGCGGTCGTCGCCGAGCTCGAAGAAGGGCTCACGCTGGGCGGTCTTCCGCTGGACGAGGTCGTCGAGGGATCGTCGGACTCGCTGACCGTTCCGACCGCCGATCCGTCGGTGCCGCCCGATGCCCCGTCAGATGCCGTACCGGAACCGGCCGGTGCTGCCGAGGACACCCCCGACACGTCGACCGAGGACGTCGCGGTGCTCGACGAGAGTGCCGACGACGAGCCGAGCCCCGGCGCGACGGTGCACGACCTCTTCGAACGCATCCGGGCGGAGCGGCGCGGCGACGCCGACTCGGACGACCATCCCGCAGGCTCGTCGACGGAGCTCGATGGCGAACCGGGCGACGAGGTGGCGTCCATCGACATCGACCTCGAAGCCGACGACGCCGTCGCGGCAGCGGAGCCAACCGGCGGACCCGAGCTGGCGTCGGTGGTGGTGCTCGAACAGCCCGACCCGGCTGCGGACGCGGCCGCTGTCGTCGATGTGGACGGCGATGCAGATGTGCACGGCGATGCAGATGTGGCCGCCGAGGCAGTCGCGGTCGAGGAGGTCGTGGTCGAGGAGGTCGTCGCGACCTCGGTCGGCGGGTCGACGGTCATCGAGACCACGGCGGTCGAGGTCACCGCTGTGAGGTCGGGGGTTGCCGATGGCGACGAGCCCTCCTCGGATGCCGTCGAGGCGGCGACGTCGGCCCTCGACCGCCGCGACGAGCTGCTGGGTCCGGCAGAGAAGTCGCTGGTGCGGACCCTGAAGCGCCTGGTCTCCGACGAGCAGAACGAGGTGCTCGATCGGCTGCGCCGCATCCGGCGTGGCCGCCCCGACCTGGACGCGCTGCTCCCTGCGGGCGAGGACCAGTCGACCTTCAACTCCGCCCTGCACGACGACTTCGCCGCTGCCGCAGCGGCGGGCGTGGCGTTCTGGACCGCGGAGGTCGACGGGGACGCTGCGTCGGAGGTCGCCGATCCCGACGTGGTGCAGGGCGGGCTCGAGGTGCGAGTCGCCGAGCTGCTCGACCTCCGTCGGTTGCACGTGCAGCGAGCGCTCGATCATGCGGAGGCCGAAGGTGTGGAGCTGGCCGACCTGGGTGACCGCGTCCGGGCCGCCTACCGGGAGTGGCGCACGCGCACGGTGCCCGAACTGGCCGGTGACCTGGCCGCAGCCGCCTTCGCCCTGGGAGAGCAGGCCGCCGCCGGGCCCGACACGCTGTGGTGCTGGATGGTGGACAACGGGGGTCTCGCCTGCAGCGACGCCGAGGACAACGCGCTCGCCGGTGCCACCGCATGCGGAGCCGTGTTCCCGACCGGTGACGTGATCCCACCAGCGCACCCAGGATGCCGATGCATCCTGGTTCCGCCCCATCGGTAACCTCATCCGCCGTGCGGATGCCAGAGGACATGCCCCGTCCGCCGCGGCGTGAACGACGGGGGAAGGGTGAGGAACGGCCCAACAGGTTGCGCTGGATCGTCGGCGTCCTCGTCGGGTTCCTCGTGGTGCTGGCGCTGTCGCTGCGGGCGATCGCCACGTTCTGGACCGAGTTGCTGTGGTTCGACTCGCTCGATCTCACTGCGGTGTGGCGCCGGCTGCTGTCGGCTCGGCTGACGCTCGGCATCGGCGTCACGCTCGCCTTCTTCGTCCTGCTGTGGGTCAACCTGCTGATCGCCGATCGCCTCGCTCCGAAGTTCCGACCGGTCGCCGGGCCCGACGACGACGTCGTGGTGCGCTATCGCCAGCTCGTCGCCGGTCGTCAGCGGGTCCTGAGCTTCGTCGTGGCCGCGTTGGTCGCCCTCATCCCGGGTCTCGGCGCCGTCAGCCAGTGGCGGACGTGGCTGCTGTTCCGCTACGGCGGGTCGTTCGGTGAGGCCGACGAGCAGTTCGGCACCGACATCGGCTTCTACATCTTCAAGCTGCCGTTCCTGTCCCAGGTGGTGGACTGGCTGTTCGCCTTCCTGCTCATCACCACGCTGCTGGTTGCAGCTGTCCACTACCTGAACGGCGCGATTCGGGTGCAGCCGATGGGGGAGCGGATCACCCAGAACGCCAAGGCCCAGCTGTCGCTGCTGCTGGCGGCAGCGGCGTTGGTCAAGGCGGCCGACTACGTGCTGCAGCGCTACGAGCTGACGTTCGCAGCGGGGAAGTCCTTCGACGGTGCGGGCTACACCGCGGTCAACGCGCGGATCCCGGCGATCGAGTTCCTGATCCTGATCTCGGTGTTCGTCGCGGTCCTGTTCGTGATCAACATCTGGCGTCGGGGCTGGGTGATGCCCGGCATCGTCGTGGCCCTGTGGGTGCTCGTCGCACTGGTCGTCGGTTCGGTGTACCCGGCGTTCGTGCAGCGGTTCCAGGTGTCGCCGGCCGAGCTGTCGAAGGAGAGCAGGTACATCGAGCGCAACATCGACGCGACCCGTGAGGCCATGGGGCTCGGCGCGGTCGACGAGGTGGCGTTCGACTACCAGAAGGCGGTCACCCCCGCAGCCGTCGAGGGGCAGCGACAGAACATCGTCGACGCTCGGCTGCTCGACCCGGCAGTGATCCAGCCGACGATCCAGGAGCTCGAGTTCGAGCGGGAGTACTACCGCTTCGACGACGTCGACGTGGACCGCTACGTCGTCGACGATGCCTCGGGCGAGGGTGCAGCGAGGCGGGTGCCGACGATCGTGTCGGCTCGGGAGCTCAACCCGAGCGGGATCAAGGACCCGACGTGGGAGAAGCTCCACCTGGTCTTCACCCACGGCTACGGGCTGGCGATGGCGCCCGCCAACACCACGAACGCTCGCGGAGAGCCCGACTTCCTGGTGCAGGGCATCCCCGCCCGCTCCACCGGGGTGCCTCCGCTGGAGCAACCGGAGATCTATCACGGCGAAGACATGTCGGGCTATGCGATCGTCGGCACCGACCAGGACGAGATGTCGACCGACGAGGTGACCACGACCTACACGGGCAGCTCCGGCGTGGCGCTGGACTCCGTGGTGCGTCGCGCTGCGTTCGCCCTCCGCTTCGGCGAGATCGAGCCGCTGATCTCGAGCAACCTCACCGACCGCTCGAAGGTGATCTACATCCGCGACATCAAGGAGCGGGTCCACACCATCGCTCCGTATCTGACGCTCGACACCGATCCCTATCCGGTCATGGTCGACGGCCGCATCAAGTACATCGTCGACGGCTTCACCACCGCCGACACCTACCCGTACGCCCAGACGATCAACGCCAGCAGCGTCGATCCGTCGCTGACGGGCACCTTCAACTACATGCGCAACAGCGTCAAGGCCGTCGTCGACGCCTACGACGGCACGGTCACGATGTACCTGACCGACACCCTGTACGGGAAGAAGGACCCGATCATCCGGGCGTACGCCAAGGCCTTCCCGGATCTCTACGAGGACAAGATCCCGGAGGCCCTTCGGAACCACTTCCGGTACCCGGAGCTGATGTTCAAGGTGCAGACCGCGGCGTGGGGTCGGTACCACCAGTCGGATCCGTCTGTGTTCTTCAACAACAGCGACCGGTGGAGCATCGCCCAGCAGCCCCCGAACTCGGCATCGACGACGGTGTCCACCGATCCGACCACGGGCGAGACGACCACCAACCTTCCTCGCATCGAGCCCTACTACCAGATGCTGCAGCTCACGCCGGACTCGCCGCCCGAGTTCGTGCTGACCCGTCCGTTCGTGCTCGCCTCCGACGACGAGAGCGGTCGGAACCTGACGGCGGTGATGGTCGCGTCGAACGACCCGGGTAGCTACGGGAAGCTCCAGCAGATCGTCATGGATTCGGGTGAGGGTGCCAGCAACGCGCCCAAGGTCGATGGCCCGTTGCAGGCCAACCAGCGCATCGTCACGTACCCGCCGGTGTCGCAGTACCAGACCATCGTCGGCCGCAACGGCTCGACGGTCCGCTACGGCAACATGCTGATCCTTCCCTTCCAGAACTCGCTGCTCTACGTGCGGCCCGTGTACGCCAAGGCGGAGCAGAGCGGCCGGTACGCCTTGACTCGAGTGGCGGTCACCAACGGCGACGACGTCGGCTTCGGCGACACGATCGACTCGGCGATCGCCGACCTGCTCGACGGCGTCGACGAAGGCGCAGTCGAGCTGCCACCGGAGGAGCAACCCGAGGCGGGCACGGATCCGGAGGCCCCGACGACGACGGCGCCGCCGTCGGGGACGGCCCGCACACCCACGCAGCTGCTCGCCGACGCGGACGCGAAGTTCACCGAGGCCGACACCAGGCTCAAGGCCGGTGACCTCGGCGGCTACCAATCCGCGGTGGCCCAGGCCCGTGACCTGGTCCGACAGGCCGATGAGGCGCTGCAGGCCGGGGAGACGACGACCACCACGGCCCCGTCCGGCTGAGCACCTCGGTTACGTCGACGGCCGCTCCCACCACTACCCTGACCGGTCGTGCACCTGGCCTCTCTGCTCGCGCTGCTGCCGGAGTGGCTGGACCCCGAGAAGATCATCTCCCGGGGCGGCTACCTGCTGATCTTCGGCATCGTCTTCGCGGAGTCCGGCCTGCTGATCGGCTTCTTCCTTCCCGGCGATTCCCTCCTCTTCACCGCCGGGATGTTCGCCGCGGGCACCTTCAGCGACACGTTCCCGAACGTGAACTTCAACATCTACGTGCTGCTCGTCGGTGTGTTCATCGCAGCCGTCGCCGGTGATCAGGTGGGCTACCTGTTCGGGCGCAAGGCCGGACCCGCCCTGTTCCGCCGTCCCGACTCGAAGCTCTTCAAGCAGGAGCACCTCGAGACGGCGCAGGACTTCTTCGAGCGGCACGGCCCCAAGGCGATCGTGCTGGCCCGCTTCGTGCCGATCGTGCGGACGTTCTGCCCGATCGTCGCCGGGGCCGGGCAGATGGAGTACCGGACGTTCGTCCGCTACAACGTCATCGGCGGCTTCTTCTGGGGAATCGGGGTGACGCTCCTCGGCTACTTCCTCGGCAACGTGGCCTTCATCAAGGACAACCTGGAGATCGCGATCCTCTTGGTGGTGGCGGTCTCGGTGGTCCCCATCGTCGTCGAGGTCGTGAAGTCGCGGAGCGAGCGCCGCCGCCACGCCAAGCCCTGATCGGCACCGGTTCGGTCCCTGGTCGCACCGGAGCGGTTTTGACGCCCGGGCTCGCCGTCCACTGAACTGCCGTCCGGACATCTGGGACCGGGCCTGCCCCGGTCCCGTCCGCGTGGGCCCTCGGGGGATCGGCCCGCGCAACCGTGCGACACCTCGAGGAACACAATGATGCAGACCTTCGCCGCCGAGGGCGGCTACCAGATCTTCACGCTCGGCAGCGCGGAGTGGTTCTGGCTGATCTTCGCCGCCGTCGTGGCCGTCATCGCCCTGGTGATCGGCTACTTCATGATGCAGGGCGTCCTGCGCAACGACGCCGGCACCGACGAGATGGGCGAGATCGCCGCCGCAGTGCAGGAAGGCGCGATGGCCTACATCAAGCGCCAGTTCCGCACGATCCTCATCATCGTGGTGCCGCTCGCGGTCGTCGTGTTCGTGACCTCGACCGAGGTGCTGAACGTCTCTGGCACCGAGGGACTCGACCGTTGGCAGTCGGGGGCGTTCCGGACGATCGCGTTCCTCGCCGGTGCGCTGTTCTCGGGCTTCATCGGCTTCGTCGGCATGTGGCTCGCGACCCGGGCCAACGTCCGGACCGCGGCGGCGGCCAAGACCGGCTCGATGGACGCCGCCCTGCAGGTGGCGTTCCGTGCCGGTGGCACGATCGGCCTGTTCACCGCCGGCCTCGGGCTGCTCGGTGCCACCGCCATCGTGATGGTGTTCCAGAACACCGCGTCGTCGATCCTCGTCGGCTTCGGCTTCGGCGGTTCCCTGCTGGCGCTGTTCCTCCGCGTCGGTGGTGGCATCTTCACCAAGGCGGCCGACGTCGGCGCCGACCTCGTCGGCAAGGTCGAGGCGGGCATCCCCGAGGACGACAAGCGCAACCCGGCCACGATCGCCGACAACGTCGGTGACAACGTCGGTGACTGCGCCGGCATGGCATCGGACCTCTTCGAGTCCTTCGGCGTGGTGCTCGTCGCGAACATCATCCTGGGGGTCACCGCGTTCCGGGCGATCGGCATCGGTGGCGCCAACGCAGCGAAGGGCCTCATCTTCCCGCTGGCGATGATGGCCATCGGCCTCCTCGCCTCGATCGTGTCGATCTTCCTCGTGAAGGCCCGGGCGGGTGAGACCGACGCGCTCAAGCCGATCAACCGCGGCCTCAACATCGCGTCGGTGATCGCCCTGGTCGGAGCGGCCGTCGTCGCCTTCGCCTACGTCGGCGACCCCCGCGGCGCCGAGGTCAGCAACGTCGGCCTTCGCATGTTCGTGGCCATCGTTGCCGGCGTGGTGCTCGGCCAGGCGGCCAGCCGCATCACGCAGTACTACACGTCGAGTCAGTTCAAGCCCGTCCGCGACATCGCCGAATCGGGCCGCACCGGTCCGGCGACGGTGGTCCTGTCGGGCATCTCGTCGGGCATGGAGTCAGCCGTGTGGGCGGTCGTCGCCATCGCCGTGGCGATCCTGGTGGGTCTGGGTCTCGGTGGTGGCAGCTCGCTGTTCGCCTTCTACATGGTCGCCCTCACCGGCATCGGCATGCTCTCGACGACCGGCATCGTCGTGGCGGAGGACACCTTCGGCCCGATCGCCGACAACGCTCAGGGCATCGCCGAGATGTCGGGTGAGCTCGAGGGTGAGACGGAGCGGATCCTCGACGGCCTCGACACCGTCGGCAACACGACCAAGGCCGTGACCAAGGGATTCGCGATCGGCTCGGCGGTCATCGCCGCGGTCGCCCTCTTCGCCTCGTTCCGCGAGACGATCGCCTCGACCGCCTCGACCTCGTTGGGCAACGCCGCCCGGGAGCTCGACGTGGCCGCGGCGTTCGATGCCGTGTCGATCAACATCGCGGATCCCAAGACCTTCGCCGGCGCGCTGATCGGTGGCACGGTCGTGTTCCTCTTCTCGTCGCTGGCCATCCTGGCCGTGGGCCGCACCGCCGGCACGGTGGTGCAGGAGGTCCGGCGCCAGTTCCGTGAGAAGCCCGGGATCATGGACTACACCGAGAAGCCCGACTACGGACCGGTCATCGACATCTGCACCGGCGCCGCGCTGCGGGAGCTGACCACGCCGGCGCTGCTGGCCGTGCTCATGCCGGTCGTCGTCGGCTTCGGCCTGGGCGCCTACGCCCTCGGCGGCTACCTCGCCGCCACGATCGTGGTCGGTGCGCTGATGGCCAACTTCCTGTCGAACTCAGGCGGCGCCTGGGACAACGGCAAGAAGTACATCGAAGAGGGCAACCTCGGCGGCAAGGGCTCCGACGTCCACAAGGCGGTCGTGATCGGCGACACCGTCGGCGACCCCTTCAAGGACACCGCCGGCCCGGCCATCAACCCGCTGATCAAGGTGATGAACCTGGTCTCGCTGCTGGTGCTGCCTGCGATCCTGACGATCGACGAGGACGTCGTGCGCTACGGCATCGCCGCAGCGGCGCTGCTGGTCGTGATCGGGTCGGTGATCTACTCGAAGTCCCAGTCGACCTCGTTCGGCGACTGAGTCCGACCGCCGACCCGACCGACGCCCGACCCCGATTCTGACGAGAAGTCAGTACCGGAACGGTCCTCTGAGCTCCGCGGAAGTTCCGATCGGCGGTGGCGTCGGATTGCTCGCGGGTGCTGCGAGACTGGGGCCATGGACGGAGCGACGGCGGGAGGTCTCGTGGATCCGTGGCAACTCGGCCCGGGTGATCGAGTCCAGCCGGCCGGGCGGGTGCTGGCGCTCGTGCTGGGCGGCTATCTGGACGCGTTCCGTGGCCTCGAGGCCGGCGTCCGGGCCGACTCGGACCCGGAGGACCTGCACCAGTACCGGGTGAACCTGCGTCGGGCCCGTTCCCTGATGGCGGCGGGCGACAGCGTCCTGCCGTCAGAGGAGCTCGTGCTGCTGATGGCGTTGTCGTCGTGGATGGCGGCGCTCACCTCGCCGGTCCGCGATCTCGACGTGCTCCTCGACGACCTGGAAGACATGCGCTGCAGAGTGGTGCCGGAGATGGCCGACGGGGTCGCTGCCCTGTCCGCGGCGCTCCTGCAGCGAAGAGCCCGGGCGTTCGCCGAGCTGATCGACGCACTCGACGGGGATCGCTACCCGGTCCTGATCCGCCGTTGGCATGCGATGTCGACGGTGTTCCGCGTCGGTGGCGGGGAGCCGGGTCCCGACGCACGGGAGCCCTCCGGTGTCGTCGTCGACGAGCTGGTCCGCGAGTCGTTCCATCGGCTGCGCAAGCGCGGCAAGCGTGCCATGAAGACCGACGACCTTGAGGCGTGGCACGACCTGCGCAAGGCGATCAAGCGCTTCCGCTACGTGGTCGCATCGTTCGCGCCGATGTACCCGAAGGGCAGCTTCAAGAAGGTGCTGCGCAACTTGTCGGACCTGCAGGACACACTCGGTCGCCTGCAGGACCACCACGTGCAGGCTGCGCTGATCGAGCAGGTCGGGATCGACGCCGGCGGCCGTGCTGCGCTGGCCGCCGGGGTGATGTCGGACCACCTGCACCGCGACGCAGAGTCGGCTCACGCCCACTGTCGCGAAGCGTGGGCCGAGTTCGACCGACCGAAGCTCCGCCACCACCTCGCCGACGTCCTGACGGCGACCGATGGATCGTGACGCACTCCGAGCGCGTTCCACACCGGGTCGCGGTCCCCGGTACCCGGCGTCGCTGCACCATGTCAGTCTGGACCCATGCCCAGCGATGACCGCTACCACCCCGGCGACGAGCCGATCGACCTGACCGCCGGCGGTGCCGACGACCGGCGCCTCGCGACCGTCCGGGGCCTCTTGGCCAAGGCCGAGGCGACCGAGTTCCCGGAGGAGGCCGAGGCGTTCTTCAACAAGGCGTCGGAGCTCATCGCCCGCTTCGCGATCGACGAGGCGATGCTGTGGGCCTCGGCGCCTCCCGGGCGGGAGGAACCCGGTGAGATCCGCCTGGTCGTGCTCGCACCGTACGTCACCCAGAAGGCCGTGCTCGTGGGACGCGTCGCCGGTGCCCACGGCTGCCGGGCCATTCGCTTCGGCGCCGGTTCGGCGCCGAGCGGGGAGATGATGGCGATCGTGGGGTTCCCGACGGACCTGCGCTGGGTCGAGACGCTCATCACGAGCCTCCTCCTCCAGCTGACCTCGGCCATGCTGGCGCGCAGCCCCAGGGGGGTGAGCTCGTCGCAGTCCGCCGGCTGGCGACGCAGCTTCATCATCGGCTTCTCCGAGGAGGTCGGCGCGAGGCTCCAGGCGGACCGCGAGGTGGCGGCGCGGTCAGCCGACGATCGCGTCGCCGCCGGCCGTCGGGGCGACCACCCCCCGCACACGGTGTCGCTGGCGCTGGTCGAGCGGTCCGAGGAGGTGCGTGACGAGTTCCGAAAGCGCTTCCCGCACACCCAGTCCACCCGGGCGTCGACCGGGGGTTCGCGGTCGGGGCACCACGCCGGCAGAGCCGCCGGTCGCGACGCAGCACTCGGCCGCGACGCGGTCGGTGGCCACCGGTCGCTACCGAGCGGTGGTTGACCGACGGTGACCGACAGGGCGGACCCGAACGGGTCCGCGGTCTACGCGGCCGAAGCGGCCGCGTCCCCCGACGGTGGCCGGCGCTTCAGGCGGTTCGCAGAGCTGGAGGCGTTCGTCCACGCGACCATGCAGGACGAGTGGTGGGGGCGGGAGTTCCCCGATGCTCCGGTGTCCGCTGAGGTCCACCGGCGATCGCGCAGCGCGACGTTCTCCGCCGCGCACGTCACCGACGACGGGTGGGATGCCATCATCTGGATCCGCGACGGATCCTGGGATGCCGTGACCGTGGTGCACGAGCTCGCGCACGTCGCTGCCGGGTCGTGGCGTCGTCCAGGACGCTGGTCGGCCGAAGCCGGTCACGGCCCCCGCTTCGTCGACGCGCTGTGCAGGTTGTGGCGACGGCACCTCGGGCTGCACGCCTACGGCGCGCTGCGGCTCGCCCTCGACGAGCGCGGTGTGACCCTGGACCACCACGGCCCCCGCTCCGGCACCAGGGAGTAGACGTCCGCCTTCTCCCTGCGACCTCGCACTGCGATTCGACCCGCCGGTTGCCACTCCTCCGGTCGTCCGGCCGCGTCGATGGTGGCAGCGGTGGCGAGCACGCCGGACCCGTCGCCCTTTGCCGTGTCGCACAGACGTGACGCCACGTTCACGACGTCGCCGATCACCGTGTACTCGAAGCGTTCGGCGGTACCGATGAAGCCGGCGATGACCTCCCCCGTCGCCACTCCGATGCCGGCCCGGAGCACCGCCTCGGACCGCTCGAGCTCGCGGGGGATCGCGGCCGCGGCGCGCAGGGCTCTCGCCGCGTGGTCGGGCTCGGCCTGCGGCGCGCCGAACAGGCACAGCGCGGCGTCGCCCTCGAACTTGTTGACCCAACCGCCTTCGCGGTCGACCACGGCCACGATGATCGAGAAGAACCGGTTCAACATTCCGACGACGTGCTCCGGGCTGTGGCGCTCGGAGAATCGGGTGTAGCCGCGGAGGTCGACGAACAGCACGGTCACCTCCCGTCGGTCGCCGAGCGCCGTGGGTTCGTCGTGCGACATCGCGAGGTCGGCGAGGTCGACCTGACCGACCTGGCGTCCGAACAGCTCACGCAGCTCCTCTCGCTCACGGATGCCGGCGACCAGGTCGTTGACCCCTTCTGCCAGGCGCCCCAGCTCGCCGAGGTCGTCGACCGGGACGTGCACATCGAGGTCGCCCTGCTCGATCCTGCGCAACGCCTGGCGAACTCGGCCGATGGGGCGTGACACCGACACCGACGCGATCGCCATCACGGCGCCGCCCGCCAGCGTCACCACCACGGCGATCCATGCGAGCCGCTCACCGCCGAGCGGCACGGGGGCGATCCACGGGCTGAGCCCGATCGCGATCAGTGGAACGGCGCTGCCCATGAGCCACGCCAGCATGAGCCGGGGCAGGACGTCGCGTCGGTCCTCGGGAAGCTCCGCATCGATCAACGCCAGCGCGTACAGCGGCCGGAAGTAGCCCTCGAGGATCAGGTACAGCATGGTGCACACCATGGCGCCGGCGAGGGCGAGCCCGACCGAGATGCCCGACACCTCCTGGTTGATCACCCCGAACAGGACCGCCGCGCCCATCCAGGACACGAGCGTCGAGAGCGTCTCGAACGTCGGGAGGCTGAACAGGAGCCGACGCTGATGCGGCGTCGGCGGATTGCCGAGCCGGACCCACGAGACGGCCCTTCGGAGCAGGAGCGCGTTGATCGGAACCGTCAGCAGCAGCATGACGCCGACGTAGATCCCGAACGCCACGAGGTTGATCGTCCGTGACTGCAGCTGACCTTCCTCTGAACCCGGGATGAGGAACTCGAAGTACGCCCAGACCGCCAGGAGTCCCAGCACGTTGGCCAGCATCTGGAGCAGGAAGACCCCTCGGATCGTCGCCCGTGCCTGAGCCGGCCGGGGGTCGGTCAGCGCCTGCAGCTCCACCTCGCGGGAGTGTACGGGTCCGCCGAGCGGGAAGGACTGCTCCCGGCGGGATCTGCATCATGGGTGAACCTGCGGATTGCCTGGGCGCTGCGATCCCGGCACTCTTGGTGCATGGCTCGGGACCCCGGCGGGAACCCCAGCCTCACCGTCGTGGAGGTCGAAGAGGCGCGGGCGCTGTTGCGTCGCTCCGACGAGACGTCGCGGCGGATGGGCCTGGCGATGATCGACAGATGGGAGGACCGATCCCCTGATCGGAGGAGCGCGTCCGCCCTGCTCAAGTCGGCGACCTTGGCCTATCCGTGGGTGCGCCACCAGCGGATCGACCCAGCCATCCGCATGGCGCGGGTCCTGTGCAGAGCGCCGCTCACCGTCGCGGTGCACGACGTGGAGGCCGCGTACCTGATGTCGGCGGAGCGGGTCCGTCGGGTGCTGCTGCACCTGCTGGCCCTGCGCCGCGACACCGAGGGTGTCGTCTCGCTGTCGTTCCTGGTGGGCCCGGACGGCCCGGCGGACCTGCTCCCACTCCCCACGGCTGGGCTCCTGAGTCCGGTGCTGACTGCGGACCGGGCGGCAGAGCTCGTGCCGGCGCTCATGCACGTCGCCGAGCGCCCCGGCTGGGCATGGCACGCCGCCGAGCTGCTCGAGCGACTGGTGCGGGACGGACACCTCGGCGAGCGAACCGAGCTCGACATCGTCGGTGGACTCGAACCCGTGGTCGCCGACCTGGTGCGAGCATGTGACCGGGCCACGGTCGGTGCCGTCGAGCTGCTCGACGCCCGCGTCGGCGACATCGGCCGACCGGCCGGCCCGCTGGTTCAGCCGTCCGCCATGTCGGGCCGTGACCGGTCGCGCTCCGACCGGTTTCGGCTCCGGTCGCTGGTCTCGCTGTTCCGGGCGTTGCCGCCCGATGCCGCCGCGCCGGTGTTGAGGCGCGTGCTCGCATCGGCCGACCCGCGGGTGAGCGCCCTGGGTGCCACGGCGCTGCTCGCCGGCGGTCAGGACATCGCACCGGAGCGCCTGGACCTGACCGCCCGTGACCCAGAGGCGCGTGCGGAGCTGATCGAGGGCCTCTCCGAGATCGGCCGGCTACCTGACCTCGACCGCACCTGGCGTGATGGCCGGTCACGTGCCGAGGCGGACCTCACCCGGTGGCTGGCTGCCGACACGGAGCTCGGCGCGCCACCCGATGAGATGGAGCACGTGGTGTGCCTGCCGACCGGGGAGCACCCCGACGACGGGGCGGTGCACCTGTTCCGCTTCCGCGTCGCTTCCCCGCATTGGTCCTCAGCACGCGGCTGGATGATCGGTGCTGCAGGGCCGTACCTCGACGACGGTGGGGTTGCCGACGGCTTCGACCGGTTCGCGTCATCGGTCTACTCGGCCGAGGACGAGGACGAGATCGATGGGCACCTCGACGCGATCCTCGATGCGCTGGGCGCCTGGCCCGACCCCGACGACTCCTGAGCAGCGCGGGGCAGACCCGAGTATGGTCGCCGCACCCCGGTTCTGTTCGTCGTTCCACAAGGAAAACCTTGTGGAACGACGAACAGAACCGGGGGTGAGGGGCCGGGGTGGGGGTCGGGGGTGAAGGGTCGGTGTCGGGTCGTCAGGGGGTCGAGTGGTGAGCAGTCCCGATCTGTCGCCCAAGCCGGCGAGCGAGGTCACCGCCGCAGCCAACCGCTCGGTGCTGGACGCGTTGCCATTCGGCGATCGCACCGACGTCGAGCTGGCGGAGCGCGGGCGTCTGGCCTCCTCGCCGCGTCGGCAGATCACCTCCGAGGGAGGCGGAGTCACCTGGGACCTGGACTCGTGGACGTTCCTGGACGACGACGCACCCGACACCGTCAACCCCAGCTTGTGGCGTCAGTCCCAGCTCTGCGCGGTGGAGGGGTTGTTCGAAGTGGTCGACGGCATCTACCAGGTGCGCGGCTACGACTTGTCGAACGTCACGTTCGTGCGCGGCGACACCGGTTGGATCGTCGTCGACCCACTGACCTCGGTCGAGACGGCGCGTGCCGCGTTCGATCTGGTCACCGACGAGCTGGGTGAGCGTCCGGTCGCAGCGGTGATCTACACGCACAGCCACGTCGACCACTTCGCCGGCGTGCGCGGCATCGTCAGCGACGACGACGTCGCCAGCGGCCGCGTGCGCGTCATCGCTCCGGCCGGCTTCCTGGAGGCGGCGATCTCCGAGAACGTGATCGCCGGCAACGTGATGACCCGACGGGCGAGCTACATGTACGGGGTGCTGCTGTCCCGCGGTGCGCAGGGACTGGTCGGCAGCGGCCTGGGCCAGACCACGCCGCTCGGCACGTTCGGCCTGATCGCCCCCACCGAGCTGATCTCCGAGACCGGTACCGAGCTGGTGGTGGACGGGGTACGCATCGAGTTCCAGATCACGCCGGGCACCGAGGCGCCGGCCGAGATGAACTTCCTGTTCCCCGACCATCGGGTGCTGTGCATGGCAGAGAACTGCACGGCGGTGTTCCACAACGTCTACACGCCTCGGGGGGCGCAGATCCGTGACGCGCTGGCGTGGTCGACCTACCTGCACGAGTCGCTGCAGCGCTACGCCGATCGGGCCGACGTCAGCTTCGCCAGCCACCACTGGCCGCGTTGGGGCACCGATGCGCTCCGGGGGCACCTGTCGAGCCAGCGTGACCTGTACCGGTACCTGCACGACCAGACCATGCGGCTCGCCAACCACGGTCTGACGAGCCTGGAGATCGCGGAGGAGCTGCGCCTGCCCCCGTCGCTCGGCGACGAGTTCTTCAACCGCGACTACTACGGCACGCTCAACCACAACGTGAAGGCCGTCTATCAGCGCTACCTGGGGTTCTTCGACGGCAACCCCGCGAACCTGCACCCGCTCCCGCCGACCGACGCTGGGGCGAAGTACGTCGAGTTCATGGGCGGTGCCGACGAGCTGTTGCGTCGGGCCCGTGCGAGCTTCGACGCGGGCGAGTACCGCTGGGTTGCTCAGGTGGTGAACCACCTGGTGTTCGCTGAGCCCGACAACATGGACGCCCGAGCGCTGCAGGCCGATGCACTCGAGCAGCTGGGCTACCAGTCGGAGTCCGGTCCGTGGCGGTCCTTCTACCTGACGGGGGCCCAGGAGCTGCGCAACGGGCCGCCGCCGGTCGTGATCAAGAGCGCCGAGAAGCCCGACGTGATGGCGGCGATGACGGTGGAGATGCTGCTGCAGTTCCTGGGTGTGCACCTGGACGGTCCTGCGGCGGCAGAGCGCACCGCATCGACGGGGGACATGGCGATCACGCTCGAGGTGCGGGATGCCGCACCCGGGGGCGGAGCGGGGGGACCGGGAGCCGTCCACGCGGTCGGCGTGGCCAACGGGGCTTTGCACCACGTGGGTGGTGGTCCGCACCCCGACGCCCAGGTCACGGTGTCCACCACGCACGCCGGTCTGGTCGCTGCGATCACCTCGGGTCGGCTCGAGCTGCTCGCCGACCCGTCCACTGCCGCCGGGGCCGACAGCGTCGTCTCGGGACGGGTCGAGGTGCTGGTCGAGCTGTCCGACCTGCTCGACTCCTTCGAGCTCTTCTTCCCGATCGTCACCCCTTGACCATCGATCGTTCGTGGCGCGAATGCGCCCGTGGTGGGCGGCTTCGCGCCGAGTTCGACGAGGTTCGGTGAGTCGGCCGCTCGGACCACCTGACATCATGCGGGCATGGTCGACCGCACCGAGCCGCCCCGGATCCTGCTGGCGATGATGTCAGGACTGCTCGACTACGCCTTCACCGCTGCGCAGCTCGAACGGTTGGCCGCGTCGGGCGAGTTGCTCCACGGTGGCGAACCGGTCGGGGACCTGTCCAGCGCCGAAGCGTTGGCGTCGTTGGCGCAGGCGGACGTGATCGTCGGGCACTGGGGTTGTCCGACGTTGACCGAGGAGGTGCTCGCCGCCGCACCCCGACTCGCCCTGTTCGCCTACGCGGCCGGCACCGTGAAGTGGCAGGTGACCGACGCGGTGTGGAGCAGCGACATCCGGGTGACGTCGGCTGCTGCGGCCAACGCGGTGCCGGTGGCGGAGTACACGGTCGCCTCGATCCTGTTCGCCAACAAGGGCGTGTTCTCGTTCGCCGCTCGGGAGCGCGATCCCGATGTCGACGTGGCGATCGATCCCAGCCGCATCGGCAACCTCGGTCGTCGGGTCGGGCTGGTCGGTGCGTCGCACGTCGGGCGGCTCGTCATCGAGCTGTTGGGTCCGTACGACCTGGAGTTGGCCGTCGCGGACCCCTTCCTGTCGGATGCGGACGCGGTGGAGCTGGGCGTCACCCGGATGGAGCTCGATGAGCTGTGCGCGTGGGCGGAGCTGCTGAGCCTGCACGCACCGGAGGTCGAGTCGACCAAGGGCATGATCGGCGCTGCGCAGCTCGCGGCGCTCAGCGATGGTGCCACGTTGGTGAACACCGCTCGGGGTGGCCTGGTCGACGAGACCGCTCTGATCGCCGAGCTGTCGACGGGGCGCATCTCGGCGGTGCTCGACGTGACCGTCGAGGAGCCGACGCCGGCGGACTCACCACTGCGCCGCATGCCCAACGTGTTCCTCACCCCGCACGTGGCCGGCGCGGCCGGCACCGAGATGGTGCGCCTGGCCGACCTGGCGGTCCAGGAGGTGGAGCGTTGGGCACGTGGTGAGCCGGCGCTGCATCCGGTCACTGCGGCCGACATGGACCACATCGCCTGACCAGTCAGGGATGCAGGGGTGCTCAACGACAACCCTTGTCGCAATCCACGCCCAGGACGTTCGACGACCAACCGCCGATCAGCCGCCGATCACATCCTCGAACAGCGCGAGCGTCCGCGCCGCGATGAGGTCCCAGGCCAGCTCGTCACGACGGACGACCGCGGCCAGGGCCGCGGCGGTCACGGCGTCGGGGTCGAGAGCGTCGAGAGCGGCCGCCACCGACTCGGCGGTGTGGCCGACACCGATCCCCGCATCCCCGGCCACCTCCACCAGGAACCCCCAATCGGAACGGAGCACCGGGAGTCCCAGGCCGATCGCGTCGAACAAGGTCCCCGTGGCGAGCATGCCGCCGTCGGGTCGGAACGGCATCGCCAGCACATCGCAGACCGACAACCGCAGCGCGTAGGTCGCCGCATCGGTCATCTCGTAGCGCTCACCCACGACGATGCGGGGGTCGTCGGGCACGTCATCGGTCTCGGCCAGCGACCAGCAAGCCACCTGGATGTCGTCGCGGGTGCTGGCTGCGACGCCCCGGAGGAACTCCTCCACGAGCTTCTCCTGCCGTGGCGCCCCGACGATGCCGATGCGCAGGGCGCACGGCTCGAGTCCGAGCGCCTGCTCGGCGGCGGCGCGGTCGGGCACGCGCTCGTCGGTCCACAGCCCGCCGAAGTGGCCGTGAGGTATCACAGCGTGGCGAACGTCGGACCGGGTGGGGTAGCGGGACAGGAAGCGCTCCATCCCGAAGTGGCTGTGGTGGATGACCGCGTCGACGTTCGCCGCCCACAGCTCGTAGATCGCGTCGTAGGCCTCGGGTCGCTTCTCGTGGGGGGTCAGGTTGTGGGCGGTCCACACGACCGGGATGCGACGTTCCCGCAGCTCCGAGACGATTGTCCGGTGGGCGGGCAGGTCGTCGAACGCGATCCACTCCGGCCAGTGCAGGTGGAGCAGGTCGATCGTGCCGGGGTCGACCGATCGGTCGCGGAGCGGTCCCCAGGGGCACGGCCGCTCCCACACCAGCCCGGTGAGCTGGCTGTAGAGGCTGGCGTCGTACTGCGCTCGGAACGCCGTCGAGGCCACCCGGAGCTGCGGGGTCACCGTCAGCGCGACCTCGGCGCGGGCCGAACCGTCGCAGAGCACCTCGGGCGTCACCTCGACGTCGTGCACGGAGGAGAACGACGACCAGTGGCTCCGCCACTCGGCGATGCCGTCGACGTCGATCACGTCGGTGCGGACGACGGTCGCCCCGACGCCGCGAGCGGTCACGTGCAGGGGTTGGTCGGGTCGCTCGGGGATGACGAAGGAGATCGCTTCTGGAGCCGTCTCCGCGGCGATCAACCAGTCGGAACGCAGCGTTCGTCCGCTGACGGAGTGGACGACCGACGCTGATCCGGCGAGTGTGTACGGAGCGTCGGGTGGGTCCATCTCGGCGCCGAAGGTGAGGTGGTCCCACGCGGCCGACACCCGACCGACGTCGTGCTCGATCGATGTCGGCAGGCCCGACGGCACGGCACGGCGGTCGCCGTGCCACACCACAGGCACCCATGCCGCGAGGTCCGAGTCGACCGGCGTCTCGAACCGGCCCGGCGCGCGAGGGGCGGCCAGGTAGTCGGAGCGGCTCGCACCGACGAAGGGGATGACGAACGCTCCGCCGGCGCCGCGATGGGTCCACACAGCGGCAGGCCGTTCGGGGTCGAAGCAGACCAGCTCGTCGATGGGCGCCAGAACCTCACGAGCAGGGGTAGATATGAGGTCCCGCTCGGCGTCGTCGAGTTGGTTGGCCGCCCACGCCAGCTTGCCGAGCAGGTCGAGCGTCAGCTGCAGTCGACGGAACGGGCCGCGGTAGCCGTCAGCGTCGCGGTGGCGGTGAGCGTTGACCACGCCCCGATCGAACCACCCTGGCATCGACGATGCGGCGAGTGCCGTCCGACCCAACCACCTTGCCGGATCGTCGCCCAGGTCCCGTGACGCGGCAAGTGCGCCGAGCTCGATCGTGAGCGCTCCGGCCAGGGGGCCGGTCGAGCGCCCCCACGCAACCGCACTTCCGTCGTCGGAAATCACGCGTTCGATCAGCGACAGCGCTGTTGCGAAGCCCTCGTCCCACAGCGGGCCGAGGCGATCGGCCAGCGGCTGGGTGAACAGCCACACGTCCGCCGAGTAGATGTCGAAACGGCCGACGTGGTGGTTCGAGTCGTCGAGGTAGTGCCAGGGATTGGCCGACAGGACCTCCCGGGCGCGTCCGACGAGGTCGTCGACGACCACCGGGTCGACGGGTAGATCCAGCCGCAACCGGGCGGACTCGCAGCGGGCGAGGACGCCGGCGTAGTTGCGAGGCAGGATCGAGTCGTCGAGCAGCGGGATCCACTCCGAGGAGTCGCATGCGGTGCGCACCTGCTCGACCTGCTCGTCGGAGAGGCGGGCGAGCAGCGGGTTGTCCTCGAACGTCGGTGCCCACCGCAGCAGCGTCTCGGCGATGCGGTACGAGAAGAACGTGTGCGTGCGGGAGCCGTCGATGCGCGAGAGGACGGTCGTCACAGCCTGGTCGATCGGCGTCGTCCCGATCGCTGCGACTCCCCCGGCGTGGAGGTGACCGAGCGTGTAGGCCAGGTCCGCTGCCACGTCGGGCTCCACTCGATGCCCGCCGAAGGTCGCAGGAAGCCGCCAGCCCGGAGCGTGGGCCTCCACGAGCTCCGCCACTCGGTCGACCACGAAGGACCGCAACCACGTGGCCAGCTCACCCGCTCGCATCGGACCGACCGTACCCCCGCACGGAACCTCCACCCGGACGTGCTGGAGGGGCCGGTCCGCTCGGACCGACCCCTCCATCAGGAACTTGTGACGAGCTGGGGCTCAGGTCAGCTCAGCGCCTTGGCCTTGAGGGACTCGTACTCGGCCTGGTCGATCGCTCCCGAGTCCAGCAGCTGCTTGGCCTGCGCGATCTGATCCGCGGGCGAGCCGGAGGTGGCCACCGACTGCACGTACTCGTTGAACTGCTGCTGGGCATCTGCCTGTGCCTTCAGGTTGCGCTTGGCCATGCCGTTGCCGCGGACGATCAGGTAGATCAGCGCGGTGATGAACGGGAAGAAGACCAGGAACAGCACCCACGCGGCCTTGCCCCAGCCGCTCGTCTCGTGGTCGCGGAACAGGTCCGACAGGATGCTGAACAGGATCATGAAGTACATGACCATGAAAAAGATGACGAGGGTGGTCCACAGGATCTCACCCAGGTTCACATCGGCAAGGATCATCGGTCGTTCTCCTTCGAACGCACAGGTCGAGGCGCAGTGATGGCCCGACGTGGGCGTCACCGTAGTCGCACCACGATGGTTCCAACGGTGACGGGCACACCGTCAGCGCCCCTCTGGGCGGCCGTGGAATCCAGGTGGTTCTTTCCTCGGCGGCCCAGGACGCGGGAGACTCTCGCATCCCCCGTTCCCGCCTCCACCGAGGCGCCTGCCCCCGAGGTGACCCATGCCAGAGCTGCAGCCCAACCAGATCGTCGATCGGGCGACGGCGGAGCTCGAGAAGCTCGTCGCTGAAGCTCGCGATGGGGCCAAGTCGGCAGAGGAGCTGGTGACCGGTTCCATCGAGAACCTCCAGCAGTTCGTCGAGGACATCGTGGAGTGGGTCACCGACGAGATCGACAAGGTCAGGTCGCAGGCCGACGAGCAGCGCAGCCGCCTGGAGGCGCAGGTGAGCGACCTGCTCGGGACCGTGAAGAAGCCGGTCCGGAAGGCGGCGGACCAGGGTCGTTCGGCTGCTGGTCGCGCGGCCGGCAAGGCGAGCGACGCCGCGAACAAGGCGGCAGCGTCAGCGAGCGGTGCAGCCAGCTCTGCTGCGTCGACGGCCAAGCGGGCGGCGACTTCGGCACAGGTCGCGGCGACCTCCGCCGTCGGCGCGGTGCAGGACGCTGCTCCGCTGCCGTCGGGCCGAGGCTCCAAGAAGAAGGCTGCAGCGAAGAAGGCGCCCGCCAAGAAGGCGTCGGCCACAAGGAAAGCGTCGGCCAAAAAGAAGTCAGCAACGAGGAAACCGGCCAAGAAGAAGGCCACTGCCAAGAAGTCGCCGGCCAAGAAGGGCACTGCCAAGAAGTCGCCGGCCAAGAAGTCGCCGGCGAACAAGGCGGGGACCGCGAACGCTCCCGCGACATCCGACGCCGAGGCGCAGTCGCCGATCTCTCCGGAGTAGTCCGAGCGCTGGTCCGCCCTCTGAGTCCGAATCGATTCGACTCGACGCGTCGAACGGACTTCTTGACGGGCTCTCACCATCCCTTCACCTTGGGCCTGCACGCTGGACCCATGGATGAAACCTCGCGGAGAGCTGCACGCCGGCGGGCGACGATCTCTTTCATCGTCGCTGGCGCGCTCGTTGTGGTCAGCGCTGTCGGACTGCTCGTCATGGAACGCCGCCATGACCGATGGGACGGTCGACTGGGCGGGCGTGGCGACAGGATCGAGCGTCGCCTCGGTGACCTCGGGCCCCGAGCGTGGGACGGACCGGGTCGGGACGCCGACGGCGAACAGGATGGCCACCAGCGTCGCCAGGGCCAGAGTGGCCCGAGTCGGGACGTCGATGGCGAGGACGGATCGTCGACGAGCGGCTCAGGATCCGGAGAACGCACAGAGAACGGTCCGGGTCAACATCCGCGGGGAGAGCGCCCTGCACCATCGGACGACGGCAAGTCGGGCGAGCGTCGTGACGGCGGACAGAGCAGTTCAACAACAACGACGACGGCACCAGCCGCCGACGGGACCTGAGGAGGCCTGATGTTCGTACCTGGAATGTTCTTCTTCGGAGTCGTGCTCCCGGTGGCCGTCGTGGCGCTCATCGCCTACGGCGTCTGGGAGCTGGCCCGGTCCCGGGAGCAGCAGCCAGCGGCGGCGCTCGATGGTGGCGGGGTCGCCGCTTCGGCCGGCGCACGCAGCATCCTCGACGAGCGCTTCGCCCGCGGCGATATCGACGCAGGTGAGTACGTACAACGGAGGGCGTTGCTCGACGGAACGGTTCCGTCGCCACCCACGGACGCCGTTTCGGCGGCCGCAGCGCCGATGGCCACCACCGATGTCGAGTCGACCCCGTTGGCGGCCGAGACGCCGACCACCGAGGTCGTCGCTGAGGCAGCGCCGGTGGACTCCGGGACGGCCTGAGGTCAACCGGACAGTAGGTTGCGGCCATGGACCACATGGTCGAACCACCGGCCTGGTTGCGCCGGTCGCTATCGATCCTGCCCGAGCAGCAGACGATCACCGTCGCAGGGTGCGATATCAACCTGCTGGTCTGGGGCAGACCGGGCCAGCCGGGGATCGTGCTCGTCCACGGTGGTGCCGCTCACGCGCACTGGTGGGCACCGATCGCTCCGCTCATCGGTGACTACCGCGTAGTCGCGCTCGACCTGTCGGGTCACGGCGACAGCGGGCATCGGTCGGAGTATCGCGTCGACCTCTGGGCCGAGGAGGTGCTCGCCGCTGCGGCAGCGATCGGCGCGGCAGGTGCCCCGGTGGTGGTGGGGCACTCGATGGGCGGCTTCGTCGCCGTCGTCACAGCCGTGCTCGGTGGCGACGGGGTGGCCGGCACGATCGTGCTCGACTCGCCGATGGTCGAGGACGACCCGGAGGTGGAGGCGGCACGGATCGGTGCAGCGTTCGGCGCGCCCAAGACGTACGCGACGCTCGACGAGGCGGTCGCCCGCTTCCGGACCGTGCCGGGACAGGATCACTACGACCCGTTCATCCTCGACCACGTCGCTCGCCGATCGCTGAAGGAGACGCCCGAGGGCTGGACGTGGAAGTTCGACCGGGGCCTGTTTCGGGCGATCAGTCGCAACGTGGCGGCCGAGCAGTTGCCGAAGATCCACACACGGGTGGCGCTGCTGCGGGCCGAGCATGGCCTCGTCACTCCGGAGATCGGTCAGATCATCTACGAGAACTTGGGCCGCGTCGCACCCGTCGTGGAGCTACCGGAGGCAGGACACCACATGATGCTGGACCAGCCGCTGATCCTGCTCACAGCGCTGCGTGCACTCCTGGCAGATTGGGATCACTCGGTCCCGTTCCATCGCTGACGGGTGAGGTTGCGTCGCCGGACTGCGGCGGCCCGCTGGGCCCACCGTTTCGTTCCCCTCGGATTCCCATGACGGCCAACCACCTGGAACAGTCGCCGAAGTCAGTGGAGTTCCCGGCTGGCCTCCTGCACTGCGAGCCGACTACCGTGGTCAGCACGCCGCGGGGTGGAGCAGTTCGGTAGCTCGTCGGGCTCATAACCCGAAGGTCGCAGGTTCAAATCCTGCCCCCGCCACCATCTGAAA
>JACDJB010000800.1_pt1 | contig 28822 bp, 29 predicted proteins | sample 7454121 | NCBI WGS metagenome assembly JACDJB01 (sample SAMN14253290, study PRJNA609438) | sludge metagenome | isolation source: sludge after 25d culture with pyrite | collected 2018-12-20
ATGTCGCCTAATAATGCGGCAAAGCTGTTTGTAAATGGAAGAGCAGTTAATTTAGCTTCTACTTCGGTAGCAGACTTAACTGGGACTTGAACGGTTACTAAATTAAAGGATACCTCGTTCATTTATTTTCACCTCCTTTCAATTGAGTAATATATATCAATCCAATCAATTCATGATTGACTTATGAATGTGGAATTGATAGCAAAATCTACTTTTTGCTTGATTCTTGTTTTAGTAATAAAGTTAATTCTGCGGCCTTTTGCGGCTCCATCTTTGCTAAAATCTGTGCTTTTTTCTTACTGTCCATCTCTGCTAAAATTAGAGCTACTTCTTGATTTTCTATATTTGAGAGGATGGGCGCAGCTTTACTTGCTGTCATCTCACTATAAAGCTGTGCAATCTCTTTTATTTTCGCTTTTAGTTCTATATTTGATGCTTCCTCAGTATCAGTCAAAATATTACTCAATTCTGCTTGGATCTGTTCAATCTGTTCATCTGCGACCTTTAACTCTGCTTCAAGCTGTACGATTAACATCTCTTTGTCTTTTATTTCTTCCTGATAGCGTGCAGCTTCATCAATAGATAAGTTTTCTGTACCATCAACTTTGCTTTGAGAGCCAAAAGTATTCTCATATAAAATGAAATCATCATCGGATTGAGCTTTAGGATCTGGTATAATTTTCTCTATAAACGGGATCTTATTCCCAGCCTCAAGAAATGGGGTGATCACGTCAACCTTCATAAAAGTTAGTATAATTCCGACAAGGATCAATGTGAAAAGAGATGGTAAGAGAATTATGTATAGAAACCATTCCCACTTAGAATAAGGTTTTTCAAGTTCATTGGCCTCCACGTCATTCCCTCCATTCACTCATATTATATCGACTGCATACCTCTTAAGTATAGATTCACGGATATTTCATCTAACTGATTTTGCTCCATACGATTTTGTTCATATTGGAATCGTGATCTTTCACGTGCTTTTAATAACTGGTAGGTCTTGGTTTCCTTTGATTTATCAACTACTTGTTGCATTTTACGATCCAAATCTTTTTCGGCCTTTGCAACACGATGGCTACTTTTTACTATATTTTGATCGAGTCTCTTCTGATAGGTGTGTAACCCCATTAGAAAGGAGACACTTGTGGACTCCTCCTGCATTTTGATCAATTGCGTCTCTACTTCATCTCTTCTAGTAATTAAGCCAGTTTGAATTATCTTTTCATCCTCTAGCTTCTTAATAGAGCTTGAAAGTGCGGACTGTAATTGTTCTTTTTCTTTTTCCTTCAAATCTAGCAGCTTTTGTAAGGAGAATTGGTAATTCATTTTAATGCACCTCTAGAAACTCTTCTATTAATCGATCCACAGTCTCTGCAAATTCAGGTTTTTCGAAAATGTCCTGAGTGAGAAATTGTCCAATTTTGGGTCGGTAAGTGATAGCGAGATCAATATCCTTATTACTACCTTTACGATATGCACCAATATTAATTAAATCTTCTGAGTCCCTATAAACAGAAAGAAGGTGTTTAAAATTACGAGCTGCACTTAATTGTTTTTCATCAACGATCTCTTTCATTAATCGACTAACACTTGCCAGTATATCAATTGAAGGAAACTGTCCTTTATTCGCTATATCCCGACTTAATACAATATGCCCATCTAAGATCCCACGTACTGCATCAGCAATTGGTTCATTCATATCATCAGAATCAACCAAAACTGTGTAAAAAGCAGTAATTGATCCATTGTCATTGGTGCCAGAGCGTTCAAGTAATTTGGGTAGCATCGCGAATACAGATGGCGTATAACCCTTTGTTGTTGGCGGCTCCCCAATGGCGAGTCCAACCTCTCGACCTGCCATAGCAAAACGAGTAACGGAGTCCATCATCAGCATTACATCAAGCCCTTGATCACGAAAGTACTCCGCAATCGCAGTCGCCATCTGAGCCCCTTTGATCCTTAATAAGGATGACTGATCGGATGTAACTACGACTACCACTGATCGCCTAAGACCTTCTTCTCCTAGATCGCGTTCTACAAACTCTTTAACCTCACGACCACGCTCCCCAATCAATGCGATTACGTTAACATCTGCTGTGGTATTTCGTGCAATCATCCCAAGCAAGGTGCTCTTACCCACACCACTTCCAGCGAAAATACCAACCCTCTGCCCCTTTCCTATAGTAAGTAAGCCATCTATAGCTCGTACTCCTACTGAAATAGGTTCAGATATCCTTGGGCGCTCCAAGGGATTAGGAGGCGCTTGATCAACACGCACAGTATCGAGATTTTGTGGAAGAAATGTATGATCTAATGGATTTCCATTACCATCGAGAATTTTACCTAGAAGATCAGAGCCAACTCGAACCTGTAATGGCTTTCCAGTAGCAACTACGTCACATCCTGGACCGACAGCACCTAATTCACCTAAAGGCATCAGCAACACCTTTGATTCCCGAAAACCAACAACTTCAGCTAAAACTGGTGCTTCACTGCCTTTAGGATATATATAGCAACAATCTCCGATCTTTACATCTGGCCCTTGTGACTCAACTGTTAATCCAATAACCTGTGTCACCTTACCATTAAAACGAATCGGATTGATTGTTTGAAGCAAATCCTTATATTTCTTTAAAAGGCTCAAGTTCATCTATTTCACTTCCCTTAATTGCATCTAATAATACTACCTTGATCTCCTCTAATTGCGTATCAACTCGCGCATCTAATGTACCTAATGATGTACGAACCATACAACCTCCTGAGGTTACTGAGTGATCAGGTAAAAGAATTAGATTTGCTTGACTGGAAATGAGTGATTTTAATTCATCCATTCGCGACCTAATCAGATCATAATCATCGGGATGAACCGCTAGTGTAACTTCCTTTAATTCACTGCTTAATTTCAATGTTTCCTTGACCATCTGCAATAATAACTGTTGATCAAAATTCAATTCATGCCGAATAATTTTTCTTGCTATTTCTACGGATAATTCAACTAGAAATGGCTCCGTTTGCTCGATTCGTTTTCTTCTATCTACCTCAGCCTGTTTAATAATTGAGCTCGCGTGATCAATATAGTCATTATAGAGATTATGAGCTTCCTTTGTTCCCTCACTAAGACCAAACTGATAGCCTTCTTGATAACCCTCTTCTTTTGATTTGCTATAGAGACGATTACTCTCTTCATCGATACTCTGCAACTCTTTCCTTTTCCACTCACCAATTTCTAACAGAGCATTTTCCTTGAGTGTAGTTGCTTCCATCATAGCCTGATTGATTATTTTTGCTGCCTCTTCCCTGGCACGCAGGATTGTTTCATTCTCTTTATGAGTTGATAAATCATTTCCTTCATGAGTTCCAAAATCCTCGTAATCCCTAAAAGGAGTCACTTTTAGTAGTTCTTTTGGTTCTAGTATTCGTCTTTCCTTTTGGCTTTGATAGTGACTCATTTTAAAAATTTTAGACAATGATATCATCTCCTCCACCACGAGCGATAATGATTTCACCAGACTCTTCTAACCGACGAATTACACCAACAATTCTTGTCTGAGCTTCTTCAACATCTCGTAATCGAACAGGTCCCATAAACTCCATTTCTTCTTTAAACGATTCCGCCATGCGCTTTGACATATTTCGGAATAAGGTTGTCTTCACATCTTCACTTGATACTTTTAACGAAAGTATAAGATCTTCATTTTCACAATCTCGAATCACGCGCTGGATCGAACGATCATCAAGAAGAACGATATCTTCAAACACAAACATCCGCTTTTTAATCGATTCAGCTAATTCAGGATCTTGAATTTCTAATGCATCTAGAATCGTGCGTTCAGTACCACGGTCAACACCATTTAATATCTGAACGATTGACTCAATACCACCAGCTTGAGTTAGATCCTGTAAAGAAGTAGTTGATAGCTTTTGCTCTAAAATTAATTCGATTTGATTGATTACTTCCGGGGATGTAGACTCCATTAGAGCAATTCTCTTTGCAACATCCGCCTGTCGATCCTGTGGTAAAGAAGAGAGAATGATGGCTGCTTGTTCTGGTTGTAAATAGGATAGTATAAGGGCTATCGTTTGCGAATGCTCATTTTGAATAAAGTTAAATATTTGTACAGGATCAGCTTTTCTCGCAAAGTCAAAAGGTCTAATTTGTAGAGTTGCGGTCAAACGATTGATAATATCAAGCGCCTTTTGATTGCCTAAAGCTTTCTCCAAAATCTCCTTAGCATATGTAATTCCACCTTGAGAAATATACTCTTGAGCAACACATATTTGATGAAATTCCGAGAGAATTTTATCTTTATCCTCAATCTCTACTCTTCTTACACTAGCAATCTCTAAAGTAAGCTGTTCGATTTCCTCTTCACGTAAATGCTTGAATACTTGAGCAGATACCTCAGGACCGAGTGAAATGAGCAGAATCGCCGCTTTTTGTCTTCCTGTTAATTCCTTCTGCATGCGAGACATTCACTCACTCCCTTTCATTATTCATCCACTATCCATGTTCTAAGTAATGATACAAATTCCGTTGGTTTTTCTTTTGCTAGACGCTCTAGTTGCTTTCGAACTACTGCGTCATCATCTTCGAGGTCGATTTCTGGAATTTCTTCAAAATCATCAGAGATCAAATCTTCTTCTAAATGACTTGACTGTTTTCTTCTGAGAGCAAAGACTAGTCCAATAATCGCTACCAACGCAACCCCAGCAGCTACTACAATCCACCAAGGACTAAAACCCTTTTGTTCTGTAAATATTGGTTGTGAAAATGGTGCAGCCATTACTGTTATTCGTTTTTCTATCTCTTCATCACTTAATGTATAGTTTTGATCACCTAATGTAGTTCTAACTACATTCATTACTACCTGTTTAATATCGTTCTTTAACGCCTCATATTGTTGAACTTCTGCCGCATTATTCGGGTTTGGTGGCGCCATATTCACACTGACACTTACAGCCAAATCACCTACTTTATAAGGACTTTCTATAATCGAACGAGTAATCCGATTTACTTCATAGTTAATCTTTTCATTGGTCTTTTCATAGTTTTGTTCACCTGTAGCTTGGTCATTGGCTTGGTACCCAACCACATCCGTAGTACCAGGGCCAGCTATACCTCCCGGTCCTACACCACCTTGCCCATTCCATGTTTCACTTAGGTTTTCCATGCTTATCGCAAGACCATTATTACCTTCAGTCGGGGAAGTAACTAAATTTTCTTGTCTCGTTTCTTGGGTGAAATCCATTGTAGCAAATGCCTTAACCACAACATTTTCGGGCTTTATTACCGCACCCAAAATCTGCTTCAACCCGCGTTCAAGGTCTTTTTCAAATTCCTTTTTAATATTATTCAGCATGGTAAAATTATCTGTCGCCAACATATTCGAGGTATTCTCATAGCTCGGAACTAACTCTTCCCCATATTGGTTCGTTATGATCGTATCCTCGACTCGAAGACTAGGTATGCTTTTTGATACTATCGTATATAAAGCATTTACCTGACTTTGATTGAGCGAATAACTAGGATCTATTTGCAAAATCACGGTAGCTGTAGCCTGCTCTTGAACCTGATTTACCCAAATGCTTTCCTTAGGAAGCGTAATCATTACTTGAGCATCACTTATACCTCTAATCCCATTAATTATTAATCTTTTCAATTCATTCTGCATCGCATCTCGTTCTACGACGCTAAATTCTCGATCCGTCAAACCCAAACCCATATTTTGTGAAAAATCGTTATAAAGTACACCGCTTTTAGGAATTCCTTCAGCTGCTAAATCTACCTTTATTTGAGTTGCAACTTCCTTCGGGACAGAAACACCTCTACCATCAGGAGTTATTTCATACTTAATCCCTCGTTCCGTTAACTTAGCTGTTACTTCGCCAGTTTCTCTCTCGCTTAAACTAGAATACACCTGCACAAAATCTGTTTTCGTAAAATTATAAAATAATAAGAGAATAATTCCGATAGAAGCTATTAGTAGGGTAAAACCAATAATTCGTTGTTTAAGCGTAGTGTCCCCCCAATATTGTATCAATTTCTCTCTAGTTACTTTTATCCTTTCAGACAAAGAGAAACACCCCATTTACTAACATTTGATTGGTTAACAACTAACTATGTGTATTATAGTGGCATTCTCATGATTTCTTGGTATGCCTCTACAACCTTATTTCTAACCTGGATTGTCAGTTGTAAGCTAAGCATGGATTGCTGAGATGCAATCATTACTTGATGAAGATCCTGTACTTCACCAGCAGCCAACGCCTTATTCAACGCCTCAGATATAAGCTGATCTTGATTCACTTGATTTAGAGCATCAGTTAAATAACTAGCAAATGACTCACTTTTTATCGGAAGCGCATCCTTGTTGGTTACTGTTGCTTGAGTAGGAATCAACCCTGCAACACCAATTTTATCTATCATCTATTAGCCTCCTATTTTCCAATTTCTAAAGCTTTTGCATACATTGCCTTCGCAGCATTTAGCGCAGTGACATTGGCATCATACGATCGTGACGCAGACATAAGATCTACCATTTCTTTAAGTAGGTCTACATTTGGAAGTTCCACGAATCCGTCCTCATCTGCATCTGGATGCTCAGGCTCATATACTCTGCGAAAAGGAGTTTGATAGTCTTCCACAATCCGTGTTACACGAACTCCCTTGCCTGCTGAGTCTTTGCCCATGGCAGCATCAAGTGTAGAAGAAAAGCTCTGAGCTTGGATTGGTGCCATTTCAATATGCCTTTTACGATAAGGTTGCCATACTCCATTTTCAAAGGTAGCACGTGTAGTGTTTGCGTTAGCTATATTGGATGAAATTACATCCATACGTAAACGATTTGCTGTTAAAGCGGACCCACTAATATGTAAGGCTTGAAACAGGCTCATTTAAGCTTATCTCCCCTCTTTAATTACTTCTCTTAATTTCGCAAAATGCCCACTTGTTTGTTGAACTAGTGCATTATACCACAATGTATTTTCAGCTAATTTGGTCATTTCATATTCTACATCTACGTTATTTCCATTATTTTGAATCCAAGTGTTGTTATTTTCAATGACACTTGGCAAGACATTCGGAGATAATGGATCCTTGCCGATTGGAATATGTAGAGGATGTGTTCTTTTACCGATGAAATCAGTAGCTTTTTCGTTTATCGCTCTTTGAAGAGTCTCTTCAAAAACAACTTCTTTACTTTTATAGCCTGGAGTATCGATATTAGCTACATTGTTTAAAATCACACGACTCCGAAGTGTTGAGGCATTTAATGCACTTGATAAAACCTGAATAGTCGAGGTTTGCAATAATTCCATACTGAAATCCTCCTCTCGTTAATAACGATCTAATTTATATTCGATATTAATCAACTAAAATCCTTTAAATACGTAATAAATAGTCTAATTTCCTTTTAAAACAACATAAGGCAATTCGATAAAATACATTTTAAAGCATTAAATTTAAGTTTTACGTAAATTCTAAATAGAAAAACGGGAAATAAACCTGTTTATTTATAAAAATTCGCTCTTATTCTACAATAAGTCCTATAATGATTATAGTACACATGATTAATAAATTGAACAATGAGTATTTAGCACTAAGGTTGTTTTATTTTTTTCATTATGATGGCAAAAAGCCCAACCTCTTTTTAAAAAGGTTGGGCTTTTATTCATAAATAGATGAATCGAAATACCTAAGAACGGACTTTTTCTAATTCGCCTAATAGCTTTTCATTTAATATTTTGATATAGGTACCCTTCATTCCAAGGGAGCGTGATTCGATTACACCAGCACTCTCTAGCTTGCGTAAAGCATTTACAATTACTGAACGAGTGATACCTACACGATCGGCAATTTTACTCGCAACAAGTAGGCCCTCTTTACCATTTAATTCTTCAAAAATATGATCAACCGCTTCTAATTCACTATACGATAAGGAACCGATTGCCATTTGCACAACTGCTTTACTACGCGCTTCTTGCTCAATTACATCTGCACGCTCACGTAGAATTTCAATACCAACTACAGTCGCTCCGTACTCTGCTAGCACCAGATCATCATTATTAAAAGGATTATCCAGTCTAGCTAAAATTAGCGTTCCTAGTCGATCAGCACCACCGATTATTGGTACGAGTGTAGTTAAACCAGCACTAAAGCTTTCTTTCATTTCAATTGGAAAAGCCGTTAATTCACTTTCCACAGCCAAGTTGTTAACTGTCTCATGCACTTTAAGCAATTCATTGTTATACCATTCTGGGAAGCGTCGTTGCTCTAGCATTTCTTGCATACGTTGGTTATTGATTTCCTGCGCAATTGCATACCCTAATAATTTTCCTTTACGGCTCAACACGTACACGTTGGCTTCAATTACATCACGTAAAACCTCTGCCATTGCTGTAAAATTGACATGTTGTCCTGCCGATTTTGCTAGTAGGCGATTAATTCTTCTTGTTTTTGACAATAAATCCATTTCATTGACCTCCTCGATCTACAATATATACTGGCTCAAGTCTTTATTCTTGACGATGTCCTTTAACTTCTCTTTTACATACTCAGGAGTTATTACTATCTTTTCTAATGTAATCTCAGATGCTTCAAAGGAAAGGTCTTCAAGCAATCTCTCCAAAATTGTATGCAGCCTACGCGCACCGATATTCTCCATACTACGATTTACCTCAGCAGCAAGTGCTGCAATTTCGCGTACAGCCTCATCAGTAAACTCAACAGCAATCCCTTCCGTCTCAATTAGAGCGATGTATTGCTTAATTAAGGCATTTTTGGGTTCCGTTAAGATACGTACAAAATCATCTTCTGTCAAGGAGGTTAATTCTACCCGAATCGGAAACCTTCCTTGTAATTCTGGGATTAGATCTGAAGGCTTGGATACATGAAACGCACCTGCAGCAATGAACAAAATATAATCCGTTTTAACCGGGCCATACTTGGTCATTACAGTCGAGCCTTCTACAATCGGAAGGATATCCCTTTGTACTCCCTCTCGTGAAATATCAGGTCCACTTCCTCCATGCTTGCTCGCAATCTTATCAATCTCATCTAAAAAGATAATCCCTGACTCTTCTGCTCTTTTCACCGCCTCCTGATGTACCTCATCCATATCAATCAATTTTTGTGCTTCCTCTTGAATAAGGTAGGTGCGAGCCTCTTTGACTGGTAGCTTTCTTCTTTTGGTCTTACGAGGCATCATATTCCCGAATAACTCCTGCATATTAATACCCATTTGTTCGACACCTTGACCTGATAAGAGCTCTAGCATGGATGGAGCATTATCTTCTACTTCAATTTCAATGATTTGGTCTTCTAGTTCACCAGCTGCTAATTTGAAGGAAACAAGCCTACGTTTTTGATTGATTTCCTGTTGTTCGACTTCTTCATCATCCGTAGGCTTTTGACTTTGACCACCAAAAAACATCTCTAATGGATTTTTCATGTTTTTTTGTTTCTTCTGCGAGGGCACTAGTAGCTCCACTAACTGTTCATTCGCCAGTTGCTCGGCTTTATCTTTTACCTTCTCTAGCTGCTCTGTCTTTACAAAACGGATCGATGTCTCTATTAGGTCGCGAATCATTGATTCAACATCACGACCTACATATCCTACTTCGGTAAACTTAGTTGCCTCTACCTTAATGAATGGAGCTCCTGTTAGCTTGGCAATACGACGGGCAATTTCGGTTTTACCAACCCCAGTTGGCCCGATCATTAAGATGTTTTTCGGGATAATTTCTTCACGTATTTCTGGTGCTAATAAGCTTCTGCGATAACGATTTCTGAGTGCGACTGCAACCGATTTTTTCGCTTGCGTTTGTCCCACAATATATTTATCCAACTCTCCAACGGTACGCCTTGGAGTTAAGTTTTCAGTTTTCATGGGCACATACTCCCTGTTATTATTATAATTCTTCAATTACCAGACGATTATTGGTAAATACGCAAATTTCTCCAGCTATAGTTAAAGAGGCTTCTGCAATCTCTCTTGCCGATAGATGAGGCGCGTAGTTCTTTAGTGCGCGCCCCGCTGATAACGCATAAGCCCCACCAGATCCAATCGCTAAAATATCATCATCAGGCTCGATTACTTCACCATTTCCAGAAATCAACAATAGTTCATCTTTATTCATTACGATTAACATCGCTTCTAGTCTGCGTAATACTTTATCCATGCGCCATTCTTTAGCAAGCTCGACTGCTGCACGAGATAGATTACCATGAAACTCTTCGAGCTTTCCTTCGAACTTTTCAAACAACGTAAATGCATCTGCAACTGATCCTGCAAAACCTGCAACTACTTGACTACGGTACAGACGGCGAACCTTTTTAGCATTATGCTTCATTACCATTTGATTACCAAAGGTAACTTGACCGTCACCTGACATAGCAGCACTACCATTGTGGCGAACCGCAAATATTGTCGTTGCATGAAATTGTTGATCCATCTTTGGATCACCTTCTTTCCAGAGGTATCTTCGAAAACATCTTTATGCTCTTGGATGCGATTGATTGTACGTCTCACGTAAACGTTCTTTCGATACATGTGTATATATCTGCGTTGTCGAGATATTCATATGTCCTAATAATTCCTGAACGGAACGTAAATCTGCTCCACCGTCTAATAAATGTGTTGCAAAGCTATGTCTAAAAGTATGTGGACTTGCTTTTAATGATACTGCAGCAGCAACCAAATACTTATCAACCACTCTACGAACACTGCGATCCGTCAGAGGACCACCACGCGAATTCAAGAACAAGCGATTATGCTTCTCTTGATTTTTCAGAAGTAAATTAGGGCGAGCAACTTGTAAATATCTCTCTAAACTTTTGATTGCTTCATTACCAATCGGAACATAACGCTCCTTAGCACCTTTACCAAATACAAGCGCAACTCCAACATCTAAATCAAGTGAATCTAATGTAAGTCCAACCAGCTCACTTACACGCGTTCCACTAGCATAAAGTAACTCTAGTATTGCTCGATCGCGCATCCCAAGTGATGTAGTTACATCTGGTTGCTTCAATAAAGTGTTCATTTCTTCTTGATATAAATATTTGGGTAGTACCTTTGCAAGCTTTGGCGTTGATACTTCTTTAACAGGATTATTCTCTACGATCTTTTCACGCATAAGAAAACGATAAAAAGAACGCAGGCCCGATAATTTACGCGCTATCGTTCTACGTGAGTACTCCTGACGCATGAGATAAGTCAAATATTCACGCAGCTGTAAATATGTAACTTCATTCACCAAAAGCGGTGTTCCTTGCTGATCAAAAAATTGAAAGAAATCAACAAGGTCACGTTCATAGGAGCGTAAGGTATGAGGAGAAGCTTGTTTCTCTATCTTGAGATATGAATAAAATAGAGTTGACAAGCGTTCAAAATCCTGATTCAAAATGACTCACTCCTATCAAACTATCCTATACTAACATAAAAGGAACAGTAAAAGCAATCGAGTTGTGTGCCAATCAGGTAAAATTCTGAATTTTCTCTATTGCGCGTAACGCTAAGGTTTCGATGCGCAAAGTTTTATTCCGGATTTTCTGCTCTAATGGAGGTAAAAGTCCAAAATTGGCATTCATCGGTTGAAAATGTTTGGGATCAGTAGCTGTAATATAGTGTGCCATACTTCCGATCACAGTTTCTCTTGGAAACACCAATGTTTCTTCACCCTTCACCATCCTAGCTGCATTAATCCCAGCGATAAGACCTGACGCTGCAGACTCGACATAACCTTCAACTCCGGTCATTTGACCTGCAAAGAAAAGATTGTTTCTTTTTTTACTTTGATATGTGGGATGCAGTAGGCTAGGTGAATTAATAAATGTATTACGGTGCATTACACCGTAACGAACAATTTCAGCATTTTCCAAACCTGGAATCATGCGTATAATTCGCTTTTGCTCTCCCCATTTTAGATGCGTCTGGAAGCCTACGATATTATAAAGCGTACCTGCACTGTTATCTTGTCGTAGCTGAACTACCGCATAGGCTTCTTTACCTGTACGTGGATCAACCAATCCTACTGGCTTCATTGGTCCATAAAGCAAGGTTTGTTTTCCTCGTGTAGCCATCACTTCAAAAGGCATACATCCTTCAAAAAACATCCCTTTTTCAAACTCCTGTGGAGTTGCTACTTTTGCTTCAATTAATTCATTATAAAAGTTGGTAAACTCTTCTTCGGACATTGGACAATTGATATAGGCTGCCTCTCCTTTATCATAGCGCGAGGCAAAAAAAGCTTTGTTCATATCAATTGAATCTTTCTCGATAATTGGAGCTGCCGCATCAAAGAAGTACAGGTATTCTTCGCTCGTAAATTCCATTAATGCCTTAGATAAGGCGTCAGAGGTAAGCGGACCTGTTGCTATAATCGTTAATCCATCCGGAATATCAGTGATCTCTTCCTCCCGAATGTTGATAAGAGGGTGATTCTTTAGACGCTCGGTAACGATAGCGCTAAAATCATGACGATCTACTGCAAGTGCACCACCTGCAGGAACTTGAGCTTGATCAGCTGCTGCAATGATCAATGAATCTAAATGTCGCATCTCTTCTTTTAAAATACCTACTGCATTGGTGAGAGTGTTCGACCTTAGTGAGTTACTACATACCAATTCAGCAAATTGACCTGTAGTATGGGCAGGGGTCATTTTTTTGGGGCGCATTTCAAACAAATTGACAGATACACCCTTTTGGGCGATCTGCCAAGCTGCTTCGCTTCCCGCTAAACCTGCTCCTATTACATTTACGCATGGATAGCTCATTTAGTTTCACTCCAATTAAGAACCTTCGATAAATTCACAATTTGTACACATTATTTTTATATCCTGCTTACTTTTCTTCTCAATTAGCATGCTATTACAGCTAGGGCAAGGTCGTTCGACTGGTTTATCCCATGTAACAAAATCACATTCAGGAAATCGATTACAGCCATAAAAGGTACGCTTGCGAGTCTTACTTTTGCGTTCTACAAGTTTTCCCTCTTTACAGCTAGGACAAGCTACATCCAACTCTTTAATAATCGGTTTTGTATTTCGACAATCTGGAAAGCCAGAGCACGCTAAGAACTTGCCGTAACGTCCCATTTTATAGACCATAGGACTACCGCATTTTTCACAGATTTCATCTGAGACTTCATCTGCAATCTCGATTTTCTCCATCTCTTGCTCAGCCACTTTAAGGCGCTTTTCAAAGTCCAGATAAAATTCACCTAGAACATTACGCCATTTCTTTTCTCCTACTTCAATAAGGTCAAGATTGTTCTCCATCTCAGCTGTAAAAGTGGTGTTAACAATTTCCGGGAAAAACTGTTCCATTATATGATTGACGACTTCGCCTAGCTCGGTTGGGATAAAACGCTTATCTTCAAGTGTAACATAGCCTCTTTTTTGAATCGTTTCTAAAGTTGGCGCATATGTGCTTGGACGACCGATACCTAGTTCCTCTAATGTCTTGACCAATCGAGCTTCTGTATAACGTGGTGGCGGCTGTGTAAAGTGTTGCTTCTCTTCAATTCCCTTAAGGGTTACCTTTTCACCTTCTGCTAGTGGGGGTAATAATCCCTCTTCTTCCTTTTGACCATCATCAGTTCCTTCAATATAAATTTTCATAAAGCCGGGAAACTTAATGGTTGAGCCCGACGCCCGAAAAACAATATTGTTAACCTCGATATCAACACTCACAGTATCTAAAATAGCTGAAGCCATTTGACTCGCTAAAAAACGCTCCCAAATCAGCTTATATAGGCGATATTGATCTCGAGACAAATGTGCTTTTACACGCTCGGGTTCCCGTAAGATGGATGTAGGCCTAATAGCCTCGTGCGCATCCTGTGCTCCTTCTTTATTACCATAGACTCGAGGCGTTTCAGGATAATAAGCTAAGCCAAACTCGCTTACTATATAATCCCTTGCCTCTTCGACTGCCGTGGGAGATATACGAGTAGAATCGGTTCGCATATAGGTAATCAAACCCATATTACCCTCTTTCCCTACCTCGACACCTTCATATAATTGTTGAGCGATCCGCATCGTTTTAGCTGCACGGAAGTTCAGCTTCCTTGCAGCCTCTTGTTGCAAGGAGCTCGTAATAAAAGCTGGAGCAGGGTTACGCTTACGCTCCTTTTTAATCACCTTTTGAATACTGTAGGTGCCATCTTTAATCTTATTAAGAAGATCATCTACTTCCGCTCTATTATGAAGCTCTACTTTTTCAGCTCCATATCCATGAAAACGCGCTACAAATTGCTCCTTACCTTCACCAAATGAGGCAGTAACACTCCAATATTCCTCTGGTACAAAAGCTTTTATTTCCTGTTCACGATCAATGATTAATTTTACAGTAACCGATTGAACACGACCAGCACTTAATCCCTTCTTTACCTTTTTCCAGAGTAAAGGACTAATCTGATAACCGACTAATCGATCCAGTAATCGACGTGTTTGTTGTGCATTAACTAAGTCCATATCAATAACACGCGGCTCTTTGAAAGAGTCTTTAATGGCCTGCTGCGTAATCTCGTTAAACACAACACGCGTAGGCACAGTTGTTTCGATTTTTAAATATTGCGCTAAATGCCATGCGATTGCCTCCCCTTCGCGATCAGGGTCAGCTGCAAGATATACTTTCTTAGATTTCTTTGCGGCATCACGCAATTCTTTTAAAATATCACCTTTACCACGAATCGTAATATATTTAGGCTCGAATCCTTCTTCTATATTAATACCGATTTGACTCTTTGGCAGATCGCGGACATGACCCATAGATGCTAGAACCTTATATTTTTTCCCAAGATACTTCCCGATCGTTTTTGCTTTGGCGGGAGATTCTACAATTACTAAGAAATCAGCCAAATGCCTCCCCCTCTCATATGCGTTAATAACATCTTTAATTAATAGAGCATTATTCATTCTTTGTCAAACATGAATGTTAATATTTTTGCAAAAATCGAAAAACTCCTGCGTTACACTATAGTTTATTAAACTGTTTTGTAAACTTCCATAATTATTTCTTTACATAATAATATCCAGGAAGCTTCTGAATCAACTTCTTACTTTCAAGAGTTAGCAAAGCTTGATGAACCATGCCTCTAGGCATACTCGTTGATAGAAAAAGTTCATCAATATGTATTTGAGTTAATGAAATAAGCTCTAGCAACTGATTTTCATCAGCAGTTAAAGCCACTGCTGTTTCAGAAAGTGAGGTGAATATTTGTTCGATTTCTAATGGATAGGATAGCTCATCGAGTATATCCTTTGCAGATGTAACCAATTTTGCACCTTCTTTAATAAGGCGATGTGGACCTGAGCTCTTGGCAGATAGTATAGAGCCGGGAACCGCAAATATTTCTCTCCCCTGCTCTAATGCCCAATTAGCCGTAATAAGTGAGCCACTGCGATTATGACTTTCAACAACTACAACACCACGCGAGATCCCACTAATGATTCGATTACGCTGCGGGAAAAAGCCTTTATTCGGTTGCATGTCTGGAGGATACTCTGATAGTATGAGGCCGAATTCAATCAGCTCTTGATATAGTTTAGTATTCTCTTTGGGGAATATCACATTAATACCGCTACCTAGTATAGCAATTGTCTTTCCACGCACCGATAACGCCCCTTGATGAGCATATGAATCAATACCACTCGCCATCCCACTTACAACAGTCCAATGAGCAGCTGCTAAATCTGCTGCTAAGCGATGAGCGACCATTCTACCATATGAAGAAGGGACCCTAGTGCCAACAATACCAATCGCTTCACTATCTTTTAATAGGTCCATATTCCCAATCCCATATAGTAAAAAAGGGGGATTACTAATCTCTGCGAGTGCTTGTGGATACCCAGTCTCACCAAGCATTGTTACTTTGATACCTTGTTGATCTAACTGATTACGATAATTACGAATACGATCAGAATCTAAATATTTTTCAATCTCTTCAATAATTTCCTTAGATATCTTTTGGGATTGCCATAGCGGATGATCTTCGAGTAAGTTTAACCAATTGCCATTAACCAACTGATCGATTTGCGTTAACGTTCCAGAGCCTACTCCCGGTATCTGATGGAGCATGGTTGCTATATCCCGATTCTCCATACATATTTCCTCCAGCTTATATTCTTAATTTCCATTTCTTTCTTCATTTATTCCATAAATCCTTTTTTCGTAAGAAAAAAAGAAGAAAACACAGGTATCGTCTACCTTCGTTTTCTTCTTTACAACCATTATTTAACTAAGCACTTCTCGTATAAACCTTTTTCCTTTAATACTTCTATTAAAGTTTCTCCCATTACTGCAGGAGTTTTAGCAACTCGTACGCCACAAGCTTCTAGAGTAGCAATCTTTTCAGCAGCAGTACCTTTACCACCTGAAATAATCGCTCCAGCATGACCCATACGTTTTCCTGGAGGTGCTGTTTGACCGCCGATAAAGCCTACAACAGGTTTTTTCATATTTGCTTTGATCCACTCTGCCGCCTCTTCTTCAGCTGTTCCGCCGATCTCACCGATCATAATAACAGCTTCTGTGTCAGGGTCATTGTTAAATAACTCTAGAACATCAATGAATTCAAGCCCTTTTACTGGGTCTCCCCCAATACCAACCGCAGTTGATTGACCGATTCCTTGAGTGGTTAATTGGTGTACTGCCTCGTAAGTTAATGTACCAGAACGAGATACAATACCTACTTTTCCTGGTACGTGGATATATCCTGGCATAATACCAATTTTACACTCATTAGGAGTAATAACACCTGGGCAGTTTGGACCAATGAGACGTGTCTTTTTGCCTTCTAAATAGCGACTTACCTTAACCATATCAAGAACAGGAATTCCCTCTGTAATACAAATAACTAGATCCAACTCAGCATCAACTGCTTCGATGATTGCATCCGCAGCAAATGCGGGTGGTACATAGATTACTGATGCTGTGGCACCAGTAGCCTTTACAGCTTCTGCTACTGTATCAAAAACGGGTAATCCTTCTACTTCTGTACCACCTTTACCAGGAGAAGTTCCACCAACCATATTTGTACCATACTCAATCGCTTGTTTAGTATGAAATAGAGCTGTTTTACCTGTGATTCCTTGGGTAATCACCTTGGTATCCTTGTTAATCAAAATACTCACTCTAATGCACCTACCCTTCTATTTCACAAGGTTGACGATCTTTTCAGCACCGTCAGCCATTGAATCTGCTGCAACAATATTTAGACCTGATTCATTCAACATTTTCTTACCTAATTCTACGTTAGTACCTTCAAGGCGCACAACTAATGGACGATCTAAACCAATTTCTTTTACAGCTGAGATTACTCCATCTGCGATCACATCACATTTCATGATGCCACCAAAAATATTGACAAAAATCCCTTTTACTTTCTCATCTGTAAGGATGATTTTGAAAGCTTCGGTTACCTTCTCCTTTGTTGCACCACCACCAACGTCTAGGAAGTTGGCAGGCTCACCACCATAGAACTTAATGATATCCATTGTGGACATCGCAAGTCCTGCACCGTTCACCATACAACCAATATTGCCATCTAAAGCTATGTAGCTAAGGTCATATTTGGAAGCTTCGATCTCTTTTTCATCCTCTTCGTCCAAGTCACGATATGCAAGCACATCAGGATGACGATAGAGGGCATTGGAGTCAAAGTTAAGCTTGGCATCTAGTGCCATAACATTACCATCACCAGTCACTACTAAAGGATTGATTTCTGCGATAGAGCAATCCTTTTCCACAAATGCCTGATAGAGTCCTATCATAAATTGAACCGCTTTGTTGACCAACTCTTTTGGAATGTTGATCGCAAATGCCAATTTACGAGCTTGGAAAGGCATAAGTCCAGTAACAGGATCAATTACTTCTTTAAAGATTTTTTCAGGAGTTGCAGCAGCTACCTCTTCGATCTCTGTACCTCCCTCTTCTGAAGCCATCATGACTACACGACTAGTAGCACGATCAACTACTAATCCAACATAGTACTCCTTCTTGATATCGCATCCCTCTTCTATCAAGAGACGCTTTACCTCTTTTCCTTCCGGACCCGTTTGATGTGTAACAAGTACTCTTCCGAGAATTTCAGAAGCATACTGGCGCACTTCATCCAAATTTTTCGCTACCTTTACTCCACCTGCTTTACCACGGCCACCTGCGTGAATTTGAGCTTTGACTACACAAATGGCAGTGCCCAATTCTTTTGCAGCTTCTACAGCCTCATCAACGGTAAAAGCAACTTTTCCATTTGGGACGGATACCCCATACGATTTTAGGATCTCTTTCCCTTGATACTCATGAATATTCATTCTCTTTCCTCCTATCAACTAAAATGGAGTTTTAGCTCTATTTATAAACCACCTTAAATTCTAAACTTTTCCGACAAAAAAAGCAAAAGAGAAGTGAGCTCTTTTGCAAAATTTATTATAAACCATTACTTCAAAGAACTTAAATGCTTACGAATCTTATCACCAATATGTAGAGATTGATAAAAATGACCTCTATATGTATAGCCATCTGCGTATATGATTACTTCTCTTTTTTGATCTGAACCCATAAATGAAAGTCTAAAAAGCTCTGCCTGTTCATCATCCATAGTTACGAGTTTATTGCCATCAACTAATAGACGCACAAAGGAATCAGTAACTGAATCAGCTACTGTATCCACCATACCCTCTTGTCCAAATTGTATCGGTTCATGATCCTTCTCTATGATTTTAATTGCAGTAGCATTAAATAATGATTTGGGATTATCGTCCAAAAAATCAAAAGGTGGTAATATCCGATAAAACCTTGCATATAGATTCTCACTCAAATGATAATAAAATGACTGTTCCTTGCCATAGGGTATCGAGATGATGTTGTTGCCAATAATATCGAGATGAACCACTGACTTATCACCATCAAGAATTTGTACTACGTAATGCGGAAAGAGCGGGAACTTAAGATCTGTACTTTCATGAATAAAGGTAGCAGACTCAATCACCTTTCTCAACTCATCAACATCTTCAGTTGCAAAGTCGAGAGGGTAACTTGCCACATCTAGCATAAAAACAGAGAATTGTTCCATCGCTAAGTTCGCTATGAGCTGCTTACCAATCGCACCGCGAATATCTAGGACCATTTGCGGCAGGATTTCACTTATGTAGGTTGTGTCACCAATAGTCATAGATTCATTGCTAACTTGCATGAGTAAAGGACTTTCTGTTTCAGTTCGTAGTATTAAAGTGAATGAATATGATTGATTTAGACGTTTACTCTCTGTAAGCTGATCTAATTTATGTAGGATTTGATTCTTCCAAAAACTATTCGTAAGCTCTAATTCAGAGCCCTCAGGAGTAATAACCGAGATCTTTTTTACTTGTTGGAGTAGATCAATTACAGATTTATTTTCAGCTGCTTGGGTAGCTACACCGATCACCTTAACATTATTTTTATTTATGATCTGATCGTCTGCGATCGGCGCTTCTGTTTGTGATGTGGCACAACCAGATAGTACGAGGACAATAAATAGTCCTAAGCTAGAGATATAGCCTAATCGCTTCATCATATCCCTCCCATTCCACCTCATAGCAAATTACTTCTATAGACGGTTAAAAAGATACATTTTATGAACATGTAATTGTATCAATGGATCAAAATCGAAATATTTTGTTTTTAAACTGAAATACTAATTTCTATATATTGAATCTTTTCTCCTTCTTTAGACCTATTTTGTAATGAAAATGTAATAGAAGCACAGTAAAACGAAAATTAGCTTGCTGAAATTAGTAGAAATTATGGATTACAAATTTGGCGCTATCAACGATAGCGCCAAGGGGTTAATCTTGATCATAACTGACATCATGTGTCGGATGCATAAACATAGCACCAAAAGCTTTAGGTCTCTCTCTAAAGTCACGCTTACCCTCTTTCTTTAGAGCAGCATCTCTCTCAGAAGTAGACCAATGATCACCAGCCATAATCGCAGGGTCGATATCAGTACTCCAATTATCTAATGGACTCTGCCACCGATCCTCTGGTAGTTCTTTTTTCAACCCAATCACCCCCATATATTAGGCTACCCAAAAGCTAACGAATTTCACCTATTATCAAATCTATGTTCAGCTTGTGCAAAACATATCCAATCAACCAAAAAATTTAACTCTACTTCTCCATCTCCATTTTCGTCTTAGGTAAAAACAAGGTAGCGATGAGATTGATGATAATAAGCACAGAGAGCAGGATAAAAATGTGATTAATTCCGGATACGAGCACCTCTCTTAGGGAAGAGACGGTCGAAGATGATAATGAAATCGCAGAATCTGGACTGATAAGCTCATTCAATTGATCTAAGCTATCGCCACTCTCCTGCTTAGCAGATAGCTGCGAAGATACCCTAGCATTAAAGTATGTACCTAGTATTGCGATTCCTACTGTTTGTCCTAAAGCACGGAAGAATACGATCGTTGAGGTAGAAACTCCCCGTAAGGACCAGTTTACTGTCGATTGCACCAAAACAGTACTAAATGCTGTAATGATTCCAAATCCAAGTCCTAATATAGCTGTGATCACATATAAAATCATTTTGGGACTAAACTGGTTAAAAAGCGCTAGACTGATTGTAGCTATCAATAAAATACAGAGGGAAATACCTATAATCGATCGAGTTCCTCTTTTTATCATCATTTTCCCTACTAGAAATGAACCAATCGTCCATGTAATTGATGTTGGCATCAAAACGATACCTGATTGAGTTGCACCTTCCCCTAAAACACCCTGTACCCACATAGGTAAATAAACCATAATTCCAATTAAAACAGCACTCGTAAAAAAACTAATCCCATTTACGACCGTGATCAGCCGATTACGAAAAAGATGTAACGGAATCATCGGCTCTACTACTTTTGACTCAATATATATGAAGAGAGCTGTAAAAAGAATAAAGAATGTAAATAATGTGACCACAATAGGTGAAAGCCAATCATTAGTCTCCCCACCCAACTGTAAAGCATAGAGCAGAGCAATCATTCCAATAGAAAATGTTAAAGCACCTAAGTAATCAATTTTCTTTTTATTTTTTTCCAAGTTTTCACGAAATGAAAGTCCTAGCATAAGCATCGCTAATAATCCAAATGGAATGTTAAAGAAAAAGATCCACTCCCAGGTCAAATGATCCACGAAGAAACCACCGACTAATGGACCTACAATGCCCGATATACCCCAAACTAAGCTAATTAACCCGAGCATTCTAGCTCGCTCCGATACGGGGAATACATCACCTATGATCGTCGTTGCTACTGGCATAATCGCTCCAGCACCAATACCTTGAAGTGCGCGAAATAAAATGAGCTGATCCATCGAATCAGAAAAACCACATAATGCTGATCCTGTAAGGAAAATAAGTGTACCGATATTGAAAATAATTTTTCGACCAAATAAATCCGACAGCTTCCCAAAAATAGGAACTGTAACTGCAGAGGTAAGTAGATAAATTGAAAAAACCCAATTCATCCTTTCGATCCCCTGTAGCTCACTTGCAATTTTGGGCATCGCAGTGCTTACGACAGTCCCTTCGATAGCTGTTAAAAATGTGGCCATCATCAGTGAAATGGCTACGATATTTTTCTTTGTTTGCATAGAGCTCCCCCAGTATTTGATAAGCTTTTGACGTAAACAAAATTGTATATAATAATTCTTGTAGTTACAACTTTAACCACTCTTTTCACGAAATCTCTCAGAGCTCTAATCTAGCTGCTAAGAATTAGACAAAAAAGACACCTAGTTTGATTAGGTGCCTTTCATTAACTTTATCAATTATTTTGAAATTGCATAGGTGCTATATCCACCTGTTAAATTTTTGACCTTGTACCCTTTTTGTACTAAAATTCTAGAGGCCGTATATCCACGCTGCCCAACCGCACAATAGACCCAAATCTCTTTCTCAAGATCCAATTCATTGTAACGATCCCGTAGTTCATCTAAAGGAATATGGATACTGCCTTCTATATGTTCTTTTACATGTTCCTCCGCTTTCCGCACATCTACTAACGTAATCTTTTCTGGATCAAAGTGCTCAAGATCATAGATCGTAAATACTTCTGATTTACCGGAGAGAACATTCTCTGCCATGTAGCCTGCCATATTTACAGGGTCTTTAGCCGAAGAGTAAGGTGGTGCATAAGAGAGTTCCAACTCTGCTAGATCATATACTGTACCATTTAAACGCATTGTTGTCGCGATTACATCAATTCGCTTATCTACTCCCTCTCGTCCAAATGCCTGTGCTCCCAATATTTTTCCATCATCATTAAAAATAAGCTTCAATGAAATGGTTACTGCATCTGGATAATACGTAGCATGGGAACTTGGATGTGAATAAACTACATGATAAGGAATGTTAAGCCTTTGTAAAGTTCGCTCGTTTAATCCTGTACTAGCACCTGTTAAATCAAAAATTCTAATAATAGCTGTACCCTGTGTTCCTTTATAGCTGCTTGGTAATCCGGAAATATGATCAGCGGCAATTCTTCCTTGCTTATTAGCTGGACCTGCTAGGGGAACCGCCCCCTTGCCACCATGGACAAAATCCACGATCTCAATAGCGTCCCCTACTGCATAAACGCCCTCGAGATTGGTTTTCATATTCTCATTGACAATGATATGACCACGTGGACCAAGCTCAATTCCGGAATCCTTAAGAAAACCTGTATCAGGTGCAACTCCAATAGCTGCTAATACCATGTTCGCACTGATCATACGACCGCTACTTAATGAGACCTCTACATTTTCATCAGTCTCTTCAAAAGCTTTTACACCATCTCCCAAAACAAGCTCCACACCATGACGTTGTAATTCCTTCTCCGCAAGTCTTACCATCTCCGAGTCAAATGGGGCTAGGATATGTGGCGCCGCCTCCACCAAGGTAACTTTTAATCCACGCTCGATGAGATTTTCGGCCATTTCAACACCGATAAATCCACCGCCAATTACAATAGCAGATTTAGTGCCCTCTTCATCTACTTTCTTCTTGACACGGTCCGTATCAGGAATATTACGCAACGTATAAATCTTGTCCCCATTAATTCCTGGTATTGGTGGACGTAATGGCTTAGCTCCTGGCGAGAGAATGATGTAGTCATAGCTTTCTTCATATTCTCCTCGCTCTGTGCTGATTACAGTCACACGCTTATGGATAGGGTCCAAATGAACAACTTCGCTGTTGATTCGAACGTCGATATTAAAACGTGCTAAAAGCTTTTCAGGTGTCTGAACAAGCAGCTTGTCGCGCTCCTGAATGGTTTCGCCAATATAGTAAGGTAGCCCACAATTAGCGAAAGAGACATAGTTATCCCGTTCAAACAAGATAATCTCTGCCTCTTCATCCAATCTTCTTAAACGAGTTGCAGCGGAAGCTCCCCCAGCTACTCCGCCCACAATCAAAACTTTTTTTCTCATGGCCAACTCCCCCTAATATTCTATTTTTCTTCTCTATATAATTTTATCTCTTATCTCTTTACTTTACCCTTCCAAGACATAATTCCACCTTGTAAATTAACGATATCCGTAAAGCCATGCTTGCTCAAGATCGCCCCCGCTTGTCTTGAACGCATTCCACTTTGACAATAGATCAAAACTGTCTTATCTTTTGCTATTTCTCCGATACGATGACTTAAATCAGAGACAGGAATATTGATCGCTGCGGGAATATGTCCCCCTTTGAATTCACCAGGTGTACGTACATCAATTAATACCTTGTTTTTACTTTCGTCTATAGCCTCTTGAAATTGCTGGGCATTGACGGTTCGAACGCCTTTTGCTCCTCTCATACGAGAAAAGTAGAAAAGTAAAATCGCCCCAATCAAGAGAACCCAAATCAGCGTTGAAGTGCTCATGTATTAACCCTCTTTCTTAAATATCCGATTCAATTTTGTTAATATTATCTGCTGTTAATCAACAATTGCATAGCCTCTTCAATTTGTTTATTTCGATTTGGCTGTGATTCATTATCTTGAATAATGCATTGTTCAAGATTGACAGCTACAATATGTGCAATCGTTTTATCAACTGCATTACGTACCGCCTTTAGCTGACTGACTACATTTTTACAGTGCTGCCCATCATCCATCATAGATATTACTCCCCGAATTTGTCCTTCTACGCGGCGTAATCGGTTGCGGATATCATCATTGTAATCCATTGATATAGAACCTCCTTTGCACTATTGATTAAATGGATTATTCACCAAACACTACATCGCCTCTCCAAGCACTCATACCACCTAACATATTAACCACATTGTACCCCATTTGCGCTAAATATTCGCTAGCATTATAGCTTCTTCCCCCACTATGACATACAACGACGATCTCATCTGCTTTATTTAGTTCAGCAATACGTGTGGGTAGTTCCATTAATGGAATATGCTTTGCATTCGGTATATGTCCACTAATCCACTCACTGTGTTCACGTACATCTAAAACTGTAAACTTTTCATTTCTTGCTAAACGTTGTCTGACTTCATCTGTCATTTGACTTCTAAACTGTGCCATTGCGTGCTCTCCTTTAAATTGTATACTATACCCCTATGGGTATCTATTTTTATACTATATCCTTTTTTTTAAAAAGTCAAACCTCCGTATTCGTATAATTTATGACAAGTTAAAATGACCCTTTTGTAATTTTCAAACTATTCCCTCTTAAAACATGCTACTATACATATAAAAGAAAATTTAATGATTATATGGGAGGCTAGAAGATGAAACTAATGGATCTAGATGCCACGGAAATAGCAGAAAAGATTAAAAATGGAGAGCTTTCATCAGTTGAAGCTACCGAGACATACATAAAGCATATTACAGGGCTAAATCCAAAAATAAATGCTCTTGTTGTTGATCGATTTGATCAAGCACGTACTGAGGCACTCCACGCTGATCAAGATCTCAAAGAAAAACCTGCAACGGGTCGCCTATTTGGTGTGCCCATCAGTATGAAAGAGGCTTTTGATGTTGTAGATATGAGCACTACTGGAGGGCTTTGGCATCGTCAGCAGCTAAAAGCTACAACAGATGCAGCCATCGTAAAAAGATTGAAGGATGAAGGAGCAATCATTCTTGGAAAGACGAATACACCTACTCTCTGTTTTTGTCAGGAGACGGATAATAAGCTCTATGGCAGAACAAATAACCCATGGGATCTTAGTCGCACTGCAGGCGGGTCTAGTGGTGGTGAAGCAGCTTTAATTGCTGCGGGAGGTGCGGCTGTAGGAATTGGTTCTGATATCGGTGGGTCCATTCGCTTTCCTGCCCATTTTAATGGAGTGATCGGTTTTAAAAGTGGGATGAAGCAAGTAGATGATCTAGGGGCTTACCCTCCATTTTCTCATCCTTTACAAGAAAGAATGCTCGGAATCGGTGCTATGTCAAAGTCGATACGTGATGTACGACTAATACATGACATCCTAGCGAATGACCCTCCTGCTAAAAAGAATATTGCTGATTTTACAGTTACGCTTCCCCTTGACCAATTGCACTATCCGATTTCATCCCAAAGTAAAGCATTACTGACAAACGTAAGGGATCACATCGCCAATCAGCTATCCGTCACTGATGAACAGCCACCTATGTATCAACAATCAGCATTGCTATGGCAATGGATCATGTCTATAGACGGTGCGGCTCAAGTGATCAAAGAGGCATTCCCACCGAGTAGCGGACATCCCTATCTCGAATGGCTGAAAGAGAAAACGACCAAGAATAGTAGCTATCACCGTTATCTTACATGGGCGATCATAGGCGCTAATACGTTTAAACCGTCCAAGAAAAAGCTGCTGCAGCTTGAAGAGCAGATTAAGAGAGGGGATCAATTCATACAACGCTACTTGCAAAACCGATTGCTGATTCTTCCCGTCTATCACTCTCCTGCACGTAAGCATGGTGAGGTATATGCAGAAATCTTCTCCATTCGTAAAACATTCCTGAAATATATGCCGTTTGTCGCTTATGCTAATGTATGGGGATTGCCTTCACTTACAATCCCAATCGGAGAGGAGAACGGCTTACCAGTCGCCATCCAAATCATTAGTAGCAACGGTAATGAGGATGCCATATTCACACTTGGGGAGACGCTCGAAACTTCCTTCCGGGGATGGAAGCGAGCACCTATCAGTAGCTAAACCCAGTTCGATAAAAAGGCTACGCTTTAGTAAGCGTAAGTAAAAGAAACCGTTTCTATGAGAATTCAACCTCTCATGGAAACGGTTTTTTATATACTCTGATCTTATCCATTAATCTCCAATATCTCCTCAATATTGATCCAATGTCTTCCTGTTACTGTATCAACTTGAATTTGCTTATGCAGTGGGTCGATCTTTGTCACCCTACCGCCTACCTCACGTGGTCCGTACTGTGTATAGTAGCGAAGTGTAACCTCACGATCCTCACCAATCGCCCATGATAATAAGTATTGAAACTCCTCTAGCTGCTGCTCATCCCAAACAGGACGAAGGTACTTGGCTGCTCGCTCCACCTGATCTCGATAATCTAAAAGCCGCTTACGATGCTCTGGTAAAATCATGCGCGAGCCTTCCCATAATAGATTGCCTCGTTGCATTTTTGGCATCCTCCTTTATTTATTAACCCTTTTAACGGGTCATGCCTCATGTCCACCGATCTTGCCTGCACGTGCCCGGAGCTGTCCTGCACGAGTCATCGAGGAAGCACGAAAGAGGCTGGTTGAGCCATATTTTTCACGAATGCGATCCATGCAGTAGCCTAAATTACGTTTTTTCTGCAAATCCTCAAAGAGACTCATCTGATAAAGCTCATCTGGCTCTAAATTGGTAATACTCATACCTAAAGTTCGTACTGGCTGTTCATCCCAATGCGTACGAAATAGTTGTAAGACAGCTTCATAAGCAACCATTGTCACATTGGTTGCCTCAGGAAGTGAATAGGAACGATGGAATCCAGTAGGCATTTTTAGATTGGCACCACGTACGCCTACATTGATCGTCCTTCCCCGTTTTTTAATCCGCCGTACACGTCTGCACACCTCTTCCGTTAATTCTAATAACACGATCTCAATGTCACGTCGTTCGCGATAATCGCGCGGCAGGGTAATCGAATGCCCTACACCCTTAGGCGCTTCCAATGAATTGGACGTAACAGGTGAATTGTCGATCCCGTTTGCACTCAGCCAAAGCACCTGACCATTAATCCCCCAGCGTTTCTTTAGACGTTCAAGTGGAGTATTGGCGAGCTGTCCAATCGTACGAATCCCCATATTACCCAGATGACGCCGCATACGTGAGCCTACGCCAAAAAGATCCCCCACAGGTAACACCCACATTTCCTCGCGAAAGTTCTCTTCACGCCAACGATGAATACCGCTCTTTGATTTCTTTGCCCTGGTATCACAGCAAACCTTGGCCAGTACCTTATTCGTTCCAATTCCTATACGTGCGCGTACGCCGACCTTCTCTTGAATCGTATCCTGAAGCTCCTGTGCCATCGCTTCGGGCGAGCCAAACAAATGAACACAACCCGTTACATCAAGAAATTGTTCATCGATGGAATACGCCTCAACAAGATCACTAAAGGTTTCTAGAATTTCAGTGATTTTAATTGAGGCTTCGATATAATTTGCCATATGCGGCTTAATTACAATGAGTTCTGGGCAATATTGACGAGCTTCCCATAACGGCATCGCCGTTTTTACACCACATGCCTTAGCCTGCGGTGTTGCTGCTAAGATGATGCCATGACGCCGCTCTGGATCACCTGCTACAGCAACCGGTTTGCCCTTTAGTTCTGGACGATCGGCTATCTCTACAGAGGCAAAAAAAGATTCCATATCAACTAAGAAGATTACACGCTCTGAAGACTGCATAATGGAATTCACCCCTTATAGGAATGTTTGTTCCTATTACTACTCTTTATTTATTATACACATTTTAAACAAAAGGGGAACATCAGTTCCTATGCAATTTTTTCTAAAAATAAAAACCGACCCTTCTTAAATCAAGAAAGATCGGTTTACTATCCGCTTATTGTGGATTTTATTTATTTTTACAAAGCTGCTTTCGCTGCTTCGATTGCTGCTTCGTAGTTTGGATGTGTTGTGACCTCAGGTACATATTCCACATAAACAACTTTATCATTCGCATCCACTACAAATACAGAGCGTGCTAATAGACGAAGCTCCTCAATAGCAACACCATACGCCTTACCAAATGAAAGCTCACGATGATCGGAGAGAGTTTGCACCTTATCAATTCCTGCAGCACCACACCAACGCGCTTGAGCAAAGGGAAGATCTACAGAAATCGTAAGAATATGTACACCCTCAAGCTCATTAGCAGCTTCATTAAAGCGTCTTGTTTGGGCATCACAAATTCCTGTATCCAAAGATGGTACTACAGAAATAATACGAACAGAGTCCTTGCTATCATCTAAAGTAACAGGAGTCAAATTATTAGCGAGTACTGTAAAATTCGGTGCTTGATCCCCTATTTTAACTTCATTGCCTAAAAGAGTAACAGGATTTCCTTTAAAGGTAATTAATTGTGACATGGTAATATCCTCCTAAAATAAAATTGGAAAAATGAGTTATTCACCTTTCTATTATAAACACTATTATATCATGATTAAATGGCGAATGGGTGATAATAAAAGAGATCAGCGGGAGATCGATTAACGTTTTAACTTATTACGTTGATTTTTATGGATCTTCTTCCATTTTTCTTTTTCAGCCAATCGTGCTTTTATATCCTCTTTACGCTCCAAAAAAGCAAGCTCTCTTTGCAATTTTCGATAGCTATGATAACGAGCCTGGTC
>JACDJB010000803.1_pt1 | contig 28754 bp, 36 predicted proteins | sample 7454121 | NCBI WGS metagenome assembly JACDJB01 (sample SAMN14253290, study PRJNA609438) | sludge metagenome | isolation source: sludge after 25d culture with pyrite | collected 2018-12-20
ATCATCATGGACGCGGCCGAAGCGCGGCGGAAGGTGGTGGAGGCGGAATATGTGGAGCGTAATCGGAAAGCAAAATTTATCACAGGCAAAAATAAAATGTGGATATGAAAAAAGACCAAAATGGATACTGGCAACAAAACAGGGCTTATGTAGCAATTACCCGGAATGGCGCACCAATCCTATACACGGTTTCGTCTATTGCCGCAAATTGCCGACAAAAAGCGGAGGACGCTTTTGGGCTGCCCTGGAAAAAGATTACAAGTCTGCACGGGTTGAAAACTAAAAAATGTTCACTTCAAATTGATGTTTGGGAATGAGATACCTAATTACAACGCCCGGCCACCCGCCGTTTTTCGCGCCTTTTTTCGACGCTGAAAATCACTTTTTAGACGGGATGACTGTGTATGACATTTTTGCAAAAGTGTACACCGGCGACGGGGAAAACTGGAAACCTATAAACGAGGAAACGCTATGAATACCGAAATAATAGTTTTACCCGCCGCCGCGATTTCGGCCGACCTGGCATCTATGCGCCAGGAACTTTCCGAAATGCGGCGGCTTTTGGAGGCGATGAGAGACGCCCCGACTAAATCACCGTGGATGACGGCGCGGGAAGTATGCGAGTACCGGCGCTTTTCCGATACAACCCTCCGGGCCAAAGTCAAGGCCGGGGAGATAACGCGGTACGACACGCCGGACGGGGTGCGGTATAAGCGGGAAGAGGTGGAGGCGGTAGGGCGGATTATCTAAGTCAAATAAATACTTATAATCATGCAAAAATTGAAATACAAAGCACTCGTTCACTGCGGCGTTTTTGTGGATGAGCGTCGTCTTGAAAAAGGCATCTACACAACTATGACACCCGCGCTTCACTCGTTCAATACGACAATTGAGGATATTCGTAAGCGTATTCTTGAGTATGGGCAATATATCGAAGGTTATTCGCCCGAGAAGGCCATTGAAAGTTTGAAGCAGTGCGAGTTGCAATTGGTTGAACTGAGTTTTATTTAATTCCAAGTTCGCCGCCGCAAACTCACCCCGCCCTTCGCGCCTTCGCGTAATCCACCGCCGTCTGTTCCCCGGAAATCTTGATGTACCTGAAAAACATCCGCTCTGTTGAGTGTCCCAAAATATCCATAATAGGCCGGTACGAACGCCCATCCGCCAACGCCCGCAAATACTCATTTGTGGCGAACGAGCGCCGGGCCGTGTGGGTGGAAACGAGCGTGTATTTAGGCACCGACGTGCCAACCTTAGTTTACCCGTCACCGCGTCAACGGTGCGGTTTTTTTTGTGCCCAAATGTAAGGTTTCGGACAGTTTGAAAAATAATTTAAAAATAGTTTGGTTTCGCTATTGATATATCCAAAAGCCTGCCGCATCTTTGTTTCATCAAATCACACAAATAAAATCTGAAACAATGGCACTTACAATGAATCAAATTATCGAAAAAGCGCAAGAGCGCGGATTTGAGTTTTATTGGTCTGGAATTGAAACCGGAAACAGCATTTTGGATGGTTTGCAAAAAGCGTTTTATACGCACCCTACTGGAGATGTTGTGGAGGTCTGGGAAAACGGGTATTTTGAAATATATAACCAATGGGGTTTGCCGGTTAATTTTTCAATAAATTAAACCATGAGCGAACAGCCAAAACGCGGCGGCATCCGCAATCCCCCCGGAGGTCGCCCGCCAAAGGCAGACAAGCGCGTGACCGTCCAGGTCTGCCTCTCCCCCGCTAACGCCGCCTTCCTGGCCGCGAAAGGGCGGGATAAAAACGATTTCTTAAACAGGCTCCTGGATGGGGAGCGCAAAGATTAAACGAAGTGAAAAACATAAGGAAATTCTTAAAAATTGCAACCAAGGCGAAAGGGCAAATGGACTCCGCTTGTGGAAATATTGCACGCATTTTACAGCCATTTTTCAAAGAAGAAATAAGTGTTGATTTTCAGCCAGGAGATGGGTTTGTGGTAGTATGGGAAGACGATGTATTCAGGGCACCAAATAACAAGACCGTGGAAGATGTAGTCCTTCAAATAAAGGGCGATCCGCTTTGCTTTTCCGTATAACTCCAAGTTTATCGCTCCGACCAACCCATGTGCCGCCCCATGTGCCGCCAAACCTACCGGAGTTTGATGTTATTCGCGCCCCAAAGCGCCTCTAAAGCCAGCCTAAACCGTTGATCAATACCGCGAAACCCCGCGAATCGCCGCGCTGGTTCGACCCCAGTCGGGATCACATAGCACCCAAGTACCGCGTTGATTTACAGCGCGGTATTTTTTTTCTGCGTACATTTGTGCCGCTGGGTGTGTCGTTAGGCCCGGTTTTTGCATAAAATAGCGCAAATGAAACAACTCGCCCAAGTCATAAACTTTACCCAAGCCGCCGCCCTGCTCGGGCACAAGCACAAGCAGCCCGAGCCGCAAACCTTCAAACTTACCCGCTGCCATGACGGCGTTTATCGGGCGTTGGTTGAGGCGCCGAAGTTTCGGAGTGGTGTGTTTACGGGCACCTGGACAGATCAGGCAGAGTATTTCATCAACCCAAACCGCAATGGAAGATAAACTTATGTACGTCGGCTGGGGCGTTGCGCTTTGCATCGTCTTGGTTTTTGTCGTTTCGGTTGTTCGAAATCGGAAAAAATGAAGGCAGAAAAAGCAGGGAAAGTGCAGGGAACCTATGAGGTCGGCAAAAACAAGCCGCCAAAGGAAACCCAGTTCAAGGAAGGGCAGTCTGGCAACCCTGCCGGATTGGCTCCAGGAACGCGGCATACCAAAACCATGCTAAAGAAACTGCTCGACACCATCCTTGACGACGAAAACCCGCTAAGCAAAGAGCGCGGCAAGTATTCTGTCGCCGAACTGATGCACCTCAAACAGATAGCCAAGGCCATGAAGGACGGCGATACGCGCGCCTATGAGGCCATTTTCGACCGCATCGACGGCCGGCCAACCCAAACCATTGCCAACGACTCGGAAAACCCCTTTGATTTCGGCAATATCACCCTTGTTTTTAACGCGCCAAACATTGAGCCGGTCACCTCCGAGGCGGCGATGCAGGCGATATTTGAAAAATTCAAGGACGGGTGAACGTAATCCCCTTCCCAACGGTAACCCCCGTATTCGGCTGGAACTACAACAGCCGCGCCGAAATCGTCATTAACCAAGGCGGCACATCTTCCGGCAAGACCTTCGCCATTATGCAGGTCTTATTGATCCGGGCAATCACTGAAAAGAACGCGACCATAACCGTGGTCGGTGGCGATATTCCCGACCTGAAATCAGGCGCCCTTCGAGACACAAAGAACATTGTCGCCACGTCGGACTTTGTACGGGCGCAGATCACGTCTTTCAATGTCGTGGACCGGACGTATTTTTTCAAGTCCGGGAGTATTATCGAGTTTAAATCCTACCAAGACGAGTACGACGCCCGATCAGGAAAGCGGCAATACCTGTTCATCAACGAGGCGCAAAACATCACCCGCGAAGTATTCGACGAGCTGCACGACCGTACATTCAAGCAGACCTTCATCGACTACAACCCGACAACGCGCTTTTGGGCGCACGACCTCCACGGACAGCCAGGCGTTCAGGTTTTCATCTCCAACTTTACCCACAACCCATACTGCGACCCGAAAGTAATCCGCTCCCTCCTTCGCTATCGAACAGCCAACCCGGCCAGGTGGCGCGTGTACGGCATGGGCCTAACCGGCGAGGTGGAGGGCGCGATATTTCGGCGCGTGTTTCAGACAGAGGCGTTCCCGGCTGGGTGCGAGTTCGTCTATGGGCTGGACTTCGGTTACGCCAACGATCCTACTGCATTGGTTCGCATGGCCAAGGTCGGGCGCTGGCTCTATGGGCAACAACTTATCTACGAGCCGGGATTATCAGACACCCGCCTTGCCCGAAAGATTGAGGAGCACGTTAACCCATACGAGAAAATCGTTGCTGATGCTGCCGACCCGAAAGCAATAGACACGCTGCGAGATTTCGGCCTTTGGATTGTTGCCGCTGAAAAAGGGCCGGATTCGGTTCAATTCGGCATTGAGCAGATCAACGACACCGATCGTTTCGACGGGTTGTACCTGGTTGGTGAAAACCCGGATTGGTGGACAGAGCAGGAAAACTACGTGTGGCAGAAGAAAAACGGGAAGTATATCAACAAGCCAGTGGACGCCTTCAACCACGCGTGGGATGCCTGTCGGTACGCTACCCGCGAATTGATCGGCGGCGGGTCCGGTATTCTGGCATCCGGATAGGTAACATTTCGTTCAGCGTCCGGCGTGTTTGGTGCGGTCAACTTTGGGCCACAATTCATTTTTCACCAACACACGCAAAACATGGACACTGAAAAAAAGCCCTGGTACCAATCGAAAATCATTCTTTTGGCCCTCACCCTCGTCTCTGTTTTCGGCGGGAACCTCCTTTTCAAATTCGTTTCCGGCAACATCACGCCCGACCAACTCAACGCTATCCAGACATCACAGCCGCAGGTGATCGAGATCATCGACCGCCTGAAAAACGGGGAAAACATTTTCTCTGTGATCGGTAGCGTCGTTGGCGTCCTGATTCTGGTGTTCCGCGCATGGTTCACCACATCGACCGGCATCACCCTGAAATAACATTCACCCTCTAACTATCTCCCATAATGGCAGATTACAACACCCGGCAAGACAGCCTTGACAAGAAAGCCGCCGCCTTGCACGCAGAGTACAATACCCTGTTGGAAGAAATCCAGAAATCCGGAAAGCATTACAGCGATTTCCGGCGCCTGAAGCAGACCGTTTTCGCCCTTGGCAAAATCGCCAAGCGCAACGGCATCCAGCCCGAGAAGGCCGCGAAATCCACAACGCCGCCCAAAGAATTATTTTTGCGCGGCCAAACCCCTGCCGGCCGTTCGGTAGCATCGCCAAGCGCGCCGCCTGACCTGTTCAACCGTGGCAAAAAGCGCGATCCGCAGCCAAAAACGACGGTATCCAACACGCCGCCGCCCGACCTGTTCAACCGGAAGGGCCGCGTTTCGGACCCTCACCCGACTATCCCGTCGCCAAAAGCGAAGGCTAAAGCCGACCCGAAACGGAAGGTTCTGGCAACGAGCGAAGAAAAGGAGGTCGACTAATGATGAAGGTGAAAATCAACGGACAAGATTACACCCTTCCTACCACCGTCAACGACATTACCCTGCGCACGTTCATCAAGTGGACGGAAGTTGAAGAGAAAGAGATGCCCGAAGAACTGCGGGTTATCGTCACCGAAACAGACCCGAGCAAAAAGAGCCTCAAAGCGAGCCGACTACCTAAGCGTACGTATGTCAGGAAACTGGTACCGTATTACGCCAAGGTGGTCAGCATCGTTTCGGGTATCCCTGAAAACATCCTACTTGGAGACAAGCAGCATGAAGGAGCGCCGGTAATGATGGTGGACGCATGGTATTGGCAGGCAGTGAATGGACTGGACAAGTTTGAGCAACGGCCCGGACTTGACCGCTGGAAGATCAACGGTGAATGGTGGACGTTGCCGGCCGGACAAATGGAGAAGGCAACGTTTGGCGAGTTCGCCGAAGCGGCACAGTATGAGGAGTACGTTGCGGATGTGGCCGGCGGGAACTGGTCGCGTATGCCTTACGTCATGGCGGTGCTACTGAAACCCGAGGGCGAAAAGTTCGACCCGTACACCTTCGACGAGATCGTGGAGGAGCGAGCGGAAATAATGCGAGGGCTTACGATGGACGTGGTTTACCAAGTCAGTTTTTTTTTGCTCGCACGAAACGAGAGCTTAAAAACCGATTCCATGATCTCTATGCTGGCGCGTCTGCTCGCTACATACAAGCAGGGGCCGCAAAACTGACGGAAACGTTCGGTTGGTACCTATCCCTCAAGACGTTGGCCGAATCCGGAATGTTCAATTTGCCTGAGCATAGCCCGCTCAAATCGGCACAATTGGCCAACCTATACGAGGCCATGTACTACCTGGCAAGCCTGAAAGCGGAAGGCAAGTTTTTGGAAAACCTTTACAGCGCGAAAAAATGAACCTGCTACACATATCCAACACGCTCAATCAACTGGTTCAACAATCGGCGTTCTTCCAGTCCTACCATTTCGGGTACCATTCCGACATCAATACCAACACGCCGAACGGGTATGACCCGGACAATAACACCGGCAAAATGTACCCACACGTGACATGGGTAGCGCCCGTGGATGGTAATCTGATTATGCAAGGCGATACCGGCAAGGATATGGTCGATGTTATGCTGATGTTCTACAATTTGCAGGACTACCAGAACAATCACGACCCGCTGCGCATCGAAACGACTCTGCTTATGCAGTGGCACGAACTGAAAGCGCGGGCGGTTGAATTTCTGCACGCCCTGAATAAGAGCCGGCTTTTCCGGGTCACAGATGGGAAGGTCAAGTATTTCACCGATGGACACGTACAGATAGACCGGCTGATTTGCGTCGGCTGCGAATTCACATTACAGGCCAATTACGGCTGTGCCGATTACGAAAACCAGACCCCGGTACTTTCGGCGGCATGCGTCGAAGTGTTCGGCGTCGATGATATGGAGGCCCGCCATGTTGGATAGATTGGGAAAAATATTGGGCGAATACCTGGTGCTGAAATTAGGCCAGGAATTGCGCGATCAAGGGCACAGCCTGACCGGCGAACTTATCACGTCGCTGGAATACCGGGTGCGAACAACGGCCGGCAGCGTGGTAGTGGAATTCCTGTCGAACGAATACGGCGCCTACCTGAACACCGGCGTTTCGTCTTCCCGAATACCATACACCCCAGGCGGAAAAAGGCGCGGCGGGCAATCGAAATACATACAAGGGCTGATCCGGTACGTGGAACGCCGCATGGGTTTGCGTGGCCGCGAGGCGGTAGGCGTTGCCTTCGCTATTGCCAGGGCGCATAAGCGCGAAGGGATGCCAACCCGAGCCTCGTACCGATTCAGCAAGAATGGGCGCCGCACAGGTTGGGTAGATGTTATACTGAAACAGGAAAGCGACGAAATCGAACGGCAGGTCCGTGAATTCGTCGGGCGTGAACTGGAAATACTATTCTTGAATTTCATCAAACAAGCAGCGTAATGGCATTCACCGCACAACCGGCAACACAGGTTTCAGCATATCGCCCGATCAAATTCAAATACGATTCCGGCACCACCACCGACCTCATTGAAAAGTTGGTCGTTGAGGTGTACAATGCCGCAACCAGTACGCTTATCGCAACCTACCGAAAGGATTGGAAAAGCCGAACCGGCAGCGATCCAAACTACAACTACATCTGCGAATTTGATATTTCAGGCCTTGTTCAGTCTCTGCTTGCTCCGCTGCCGTCCGCAAAGTCCGGCGCCGTTCCAAGCCCGGACGCCCTGAACGGGTACGTGAACGATGCCAGTATTTGGCTGTACGTGTCGGTGTATTGGGAAAAGCGAAACGGCGACAACCTACTTGAAGCTGTTGCGGCGGCGGAAGATTCGGACACGATCTATGCGTTCAACCTGGTCCAGCAGCACGACGAAGAGCAGACATTGGCGGACTATATCGACACCGGTGCGCGGAAGGTTCTACACGACCCGCCAAGCGACGGCATCGACATACGCCTGACAGACGCTTTTTGGTTGTCGTGCATCCTGAACAAAGACATTGCCCGCGCCCGGTACGCCGTACTGCATGGCGACGGCACCACGACAAACCACAACGTTTCGCTTTCGTTTGCCAGCGCGGCAGCCAATCACGACAAGAAAGTGATTGTTGTAGGGGTTGGCCCGAAAGCGGCCAGCGCTTATTTCACGCTATTGGAAAGCGATGTGAGCTATGCCGTTTTTCTGGCAGACTCAAGCAATAACCCGCTTACCGAAACGCTTACCTTCAATATACTCCCGAGGTGCGCCGGGCGGGAATTGCGGGTGCATTGGATGAATCAGCGCGGCGCGTTCGATTCGTACACCTTCGACGGGATCAAGCGCCGGCCCGTAGAGGTGAAATCCGGCTCAGGGGAAAAACCTTTGGTTTGGACAGCGGGCTCTGCCGAACCTCACAGCCGGGATCAGCGCGGGCGGTACCGTACCGACATTCGCAGGTCCGATGTTTGGGAAGTTGAAACCCGAATTATTGACGAGAACAAGGCGGAATGGCTGGCCGGGTTGCTTGGAAGCCCCGAGGCTTATATTGAGCAGGTTGGCCTTGATTACTACCTGCCGGCAATGGTAATAGATGGCAAAATCACCTATGCCGACACAGAGCAGGTTGGCGCAATCCTGAAATTTTCGATCACCCTAGCAAACGAAAAATTCACGCCACGAAATTGAGAAACCTCGAAATCTATATCGACGGCGAACGCCTTAATTTCATAAACCGCGACGGGTTCCCGCTGGCATTGACCTACTCAATTGAATCAGCCGAAAATCCGTCGCAGGTGAACGGCACGCACTCAAAGCGAACAGCCAACTTTCCCGGCGATGGCGTGACTGATCAGTTTTTTCAGGAATGGGCAAACGCAACACGGGTAAATCCCGATGCGGCCAATCAACAGCCAGCCCGTGTGGAGGTGAACGGCATTTCTGTGCTATCCGGCGTTGCCCAACTCGACGAGGTTGCGGCAGCTGGCGTTCGCCACGGACGCGCCGGGGCAGAACACAAGGTGGCCTTGTTTGGGAATAATGCAACCTGGTTTGCCGACTTGCAGGATAAGTTGATCCGTGACATGGGTATGATACCCGAGCACGATTTCACCTATACAGAGTTTGCGGCAAATGATAACCCAGACCCCGATACCGACACATGGGGGTATTTTCTGGTAAGAACAACAGACTGGCAGGGGCCGAACAATGTCCGATGGAGCGACCACCAACCGTTTTTATTCCTTCGCCCGCTGCTTATCGAGGCATTCCGGCAGGTTGGCTACCAATTCAACAGCGACTTTTTCGACACTGATTTTGGAAAAAGACTGATGCTACCGGCGCTGTTCCGGCCTTATCCGGACAACGTTTTGCAGGGCTTTGTTTTGCTCGTGATGGATCAGAATAACGCCACATCTGTTAACATCTCTACCCACACCCACATTACCATAGCCGGAACGTCTTTTCTGTCAGACGTTGGCGGAAACTACGACACCGGAACTGGTTACTACACGGTTCCGATGTCGGGCTACTACATCTGCGGTGTTCAGGAATCGGACCTGAACTACTCGCATCGCATCCGAATCAATACCGTTTTGCAGTCCGCATTCACCGACCCTTGCGAAATCGGGATCGGGGAACAGGGCCGCGTCTACCTGGAAGAAGGCGACCAAGTGGATTTGGCGGTACTATCTAACCAACCAACCGCCGGCTTTTGTTTCCTCTACATCAAGCCAGACTTTGGCCCGTTCGACGAGGGTACCGGCGTTCGGTTTTCGTTGTACGGAAACCCAGCGTGGAAGGCTTCGGACGCTGTTTTGGGCCTTACCCATGCTTTTGGCCTCGTATGGGATACTGATTTCGATGCACAGACGGTTCGTGCAGAGCCGCGTGATCGGTACAAGACAAGCCAGCAGCCCGATGTTGAGGAGTACAACGAAGGGTTCTACCGAATCGCAGAGCGCGACGACCTGACCCAGCGTGTTGACCTGTCGAAGGATGCTGCATATAAGGCACTCAATTCCGAAAAGGAGCGGCACGTGCTATCCTGGAAGCAGGACAGCAAGGACGGCAACGCCGAACAAATGGACGGCGAATCTGTGCTCAAGATATTCGACGGGAAATACACATTCCCGTCTGGCAGATTTCAGAAAGGCGAAAGCCGGGTGGAAAATCCGTTTTTCTGCAAGACGGTCCATATCCTGGACAACCATGTAAAACACGCCACTTCCACCATTACGCCGCAGATTCCGTTGATCCTGAAAAACCCGTACCTGGAAGGAAACGCATACGGCGAAGAGCGCGGCGATTTCGGGCCGCGCCTGTTGTGGTTCGCTGGACGCCGCGAAGGCGTGGACGGGATTGTCAATTTTGAGGACTTTGGCGCGTACGATTTCCCGGCGGCGTTCATGGTCAATTTCAACGACACAACCGGCCTCGACCCGTCGCTTTCCTTTGGCGACGAACTGCTTTTCGATGGTACGACCGAAGCGCCCGGCCTGTTGCATCGCTTCCACCTGCAACGATTGAAGCGCATTGAGGTCGGCAAGATGGTTTCCGAGTGGATACGGTGGAGCGAGTTGGATATTCTGTCTATGGACTTCCGTGTCAAAATACTGATTGGAGACGCGCTGTACCTGTTGCAGAAAGTCAACGGGTACAGGCCATTGGTTGGCGGCTCAACCGAAACCGAACTACTGAAAGACGAAGTGCCCGAGCCGGCCGACGTGCTGAAGATAACCGAATCCGGCCTTAATGGCTACATCATTTCACCGCTACCCGATGGATCGTAATGGCTGACAAGAAAATACTTTTTCAACTCGAAATAGAAGGCGCCGATACTTCGGTACGAACGGTCAACGAACTGACCGCCGCAATCAAGGCGACCAACACCGCCCTGAAAGAAACCGAATTTGGAACGGAAGAGTACAGGAAGTTGGAGCGCCAACTCGGGGAACTGAAAAATACGCAAAAGGACGTCGCCGATAGTGCCAAACTGGCACAGCGCGCATTGGAAGCGAGCGCCGAAGGCGGTGGCAGGACATACCGCCAACTCAATGCAGCCCTTGTCAACGCGCGCGCACTGTTCAAGGAATTGACAGAGGAAGAGCGCCAAGGGCAGATTGGCGAAAACCTTATTGCCGACATCAAGCAACTTGATGCCGAACTGAAAGATATTGACGCCTCTATTGGTCAATTTCAGCGGAATGTGGGCAACTATTCCGGCGGAATTCAGGACGCTTTTTCAAAAATAGCGCCGTCGATTGGCCAGGCTATACCCGGATTTGGGCAACTCAATGACGCCACGGCCCTGGTACGGGATGGCATTGGGCAGATCGGACAGACGGCCGGCGCAACCGGAAAACTACTGGTTGGCGCTTTCATTGGCGTTCAGGTAATAAGCGCCATATTGGACGGCGTTTCTGCCGTGCGTGAATTCGCCAACGAAATCAACGACCTACGGGGCAAGTTGGGCCAACTCTCCGACGAATCAGGCCCGGCGATTGACGAAGCGACAGCCCGAGTGCAGGCTATTCAGGCGACATTCAAGGCCGGTACAGATGAAACAATCCAAGCGGCCAACGCCCTGGATAAGGCGTTCGGAGAAATTGACCTAAATGGCGCGCTGGAATTGATCCGTTCGGGCTTCCTTTCCGGCGCCAATGCCAGCGGCGAACTATTGGACGTGATAAAAGAATACCCGCGGCTATTCGATCAAATGGGGTTCAGTGCGGAGGAGTTTCTCACCATCCAAGCCAAGGCGACACAGGAAGGCGTATTTTCGGACAAGGGTATCGACGCCGTAAAAGAATTCGGCATCCGGATACGTGAACAAACCGTGGCGACCCGTACCAGTCTGGAACAGGCGTTCGGAAAAGAATTCACGTCGGGCCTATTCAAAAACCTGAACGACGGCAGTATCACGGTGCGCGACGCCCTGACACAGGTGGCCACGAAAATGCGCGACGTTCAACTGCCTGCCAAGCAATTGCAGCAGGTGATCAGTGACGTGTTTGGCGGGCCTGGCGAAGATGCCGGAGACGAGTTTTTGAAATCGCTCGCCGATATTGACGAAGGATTGTCTGCATCCATCGAGGTGCAGGATGAATACACGAAACGCCTGATTGAACAGGAAGCCGCAGAGCGCGAATTGGCGGAGGCAAAGGGCGAGGTGGCGGCACAATTGAACGAACTGACCGGCGGGTATGAAACATTGGGTACCAAAATAAAAACATTTGGTATCAATGTGTTGGCGCAATTCCTGGCGCTGTTGAACGACATTCCGAATGTGTTTCGCGGCGCCGTTGCTGCCGGCAAACAATTCGTTGACAACATCGGAAACTTCTTCAAAGAGGCCGTTACGGAGGCCAACATCCTGACAAAGGAGTTGAAGAAACTAAACCCTTTCAACGACAATGACGCCGAACTTGACGCACAGATAAAGGCCCTGAAAGATCGACGCGCAGAAATTCAAGCCGCCGGGAAGAGCGTAGCCGACGCATTCGCCGAAGGGTACAACAGCGGGAAGAAGCCGGAGGTGTTTGACACCCGTGGCGTTTCGATAAAAAAGGGCACAGGCAAGAATCCGGGCGATACAACAACGCCAGGCCTTACCTCCGAGCAATTGAAAAAGCAGGCAGAGGAACAGGCGAAGTTGCAGGCCGATGCGCTCGCCGCACAGGAACGCTACAACGAGCAACGGCTCGCACTTGTCCGGGCGTTGTCGCGCCGATTGATTGACGCTAATTTAGACGCAATCCAAAATGAAACGGAGCGCCAAATTGCGGGAGAGCGCCAAAAGTTTGCCGATCTAAAAGCGGAACTGCTCAAACAGGAAACCGACCTGATTGCCCAACAAAAAGTAGCGCGGGCAAAAGTCGTTGCCGCATCCGGCGAAGGTTCGGCGGCGGTTGAGTCGTTCGATGCGCAGGCAGCCGCCGACCTGGAAGCGGCGCGAGAACAAGCGCGAAATATCACAGAGCAGAATGAGCGCAATCACCTGCAACGGATTGAAGCAATCCGGAACGATGCCGCCAACGGGGCCGCAAAGGCTGAATTAGAGCGCATCCGGGCGAGCATAACCGAACGCGAAAAACAATTCGCCGACGCCGCGCTACGGGAGCGCACCCGGGTAACTGAAGAAACGAACCGGTTATTGAACGCCGCTGGAATATCGGACACCGACCGGGCCGAACTATTGATCCGGCTGAAATTCGAGGCAGACGAGCAGGCGCTTCAACAGGAATCCATCCGGATAGTAGACCAAATCCAAACGATTGAGGACCGGCTTCGGCAACTATCGGAGAATGACGACCTAAGTCAGGCGTCAATTGAGGAGTATAATTTCCTTGCTGATCAACTCGACGCGCTGTACAATAAGCGGGCAGAAACCGAATTGGCGTACACCGAACTGGTACAGAGCGAAACGCAGCGCCGCAACGAATCCCGTGCCGGCGAGGTGGCCAAGACACTGGAAACGGTTGGGCAAATCATTGACATTGCGGACCAATTCGCCGCCGCGACCGCGCAAAGGGAGCTGCAAAACATTGAGGAAAAAGAGGAAGCGCGACGCGAATCCATTGCCAGCATTGAAAAGCAACTACAAACGGCAACGGGTGTAGAGAAAAAGAACCTGGAGGCCCGCCTAAAACAAGAGCAGGACGGGTTGAAAAAATTAGAGGAGGAGCGAAAGCGCGTAGAGAAAGAAGAGGCAAAACGCGCCAAACAGTTTGCAATCATTCAGGCGATTATCTCAACGGCCGCGGCTGTGGCCAAAACGCTGGCAACGCTTGGCGTGCCTGCCGGTATCCCGGCGGCTGCATTGGCCGGGGCGCTTGGCCTTGCACAGGTAGCTATCATCGCTGCACAGCCGGCGGCAAAAGGCGCCCTGATCGGAAGTGTGCAAGAACAAGGCGACGGCTTGGTTGTAGCCCAGCAGAATATCCCGACGATGAAAAACGGCGATAATGTTCTGGCGACATTGAAGCGCGGGGAGGTGGTTTTGAATAAGCGCCAACAAGCTGCACTTGGTGGGGCTCCGACATTCCGAGCCATTCGGGTGCCGGGCTTTGCTGAAGGAGGAGCGGCCGGCTCTGTCATCGCCGCGCCTGATGTTACCGGCACGTCATCGGCTGAACGTATCCGGTTACTGGAAAAGATTTCAGCACAGACAGCGGACACGCTCGACGCCGTGAATAGCCGAATAGACCGGATACAAGTCTTTGTTGTTTCCGAAGATGTGCGCGACGACCTTTCCGAAGGCGACAGCCTGGAAGCGCGGGCAACGCTCAACGCCGGGTAATGTCACATTTGTGATGTTTGGGCATGGATTTTGCAGCGAAATTTCGCAAATTTGCACCATGTCGTCTATCTATAATCGCTCTCTGAATATACCCGAATCCATCCGCCCCGATGTTTTCGAGGTCGTTGAGCGCACACGAAATCAGGTGCAGTTCACGAACGCCGATCTATCCTATCTTTTCGAGGTGTATAACCGATACTTGGCACCGCCCGAAGATCAACAGGATATGAATTGCGGCGGCTGTCGGACGCGGGTAATCGGATGGCTCCGATCCGCTGCAACCGAATGGCAAAAAAACGGTATCGTAAATGGTTGAAACAATCACCAAAGAAGACCGCCGCCGAATGAAAATGCAGGCGGAAGTAAATGCAGAGTTCAGGCAAAAGATTGCCCTGCGATACCGGGCCGAATGTCGAAAGGCAGACGTAGAGCCGACGCTGGAAGGCTTCCTGGAATTCGCCGAACGCTTCGCCCTTGTTCGGCATACTGACATCAACCGCTACATGGTATTCGAGAAATACCCTGAAGCGATGTACCACACCAACGGCTGCCGATCCAAAGCCGTGGCCTACCTGGAAGACATTATACCTGTTTCAGACCGAAAGATTTTCGGCTGGCTTACCAATTTCCGGGCACGGTACACCAAATACCGACACGGCAGGTAACATTTCGTTCAGTACCAAGCGCATATAACACCCCGTCATTTGTGGCACAATTCACGTAAATGCCACAGATCGACAACCGCACTATTTCCGAAAAGAAGTTCCGGGTTCAATTTATGAACGCCGCCTCCGCTGACCAACAGCCGGAGACGGTGCTGGACATTTTCGACTATATAGATGATTGGTGGGGGTGGGGCATAGACCGTTTGGCCCGTGCGCTATACGGTAATACCGGCCCGCTTCGGGTTCGCGTCAACTCATACGGCGGCGACCTGCTGCAAGGTCTTGGCATTATGAACCTGCTCCGTTCGCATCCCGGCGATGTGACCGTAGAAGTTATGGGCATTGCTGCCAGTGCTGCCACTTTCATTGTGGCGGGAGCCGACAAGGTTATAATGCGCGAAGGGTCATTCCTGATGATCCACAACCCGTTCACGGTCGCCATAGGCAATGCCAATGAAATGCAATCCAGCGCGGACGCCCTGCGCAAGATGGAAGATGAAATGGCGAATGTCTACCTGTCCGGAATGAGAAAGCGCAAGAAGGGCGATGATATGACCGACGAAAAAGCCAAGGCGAAAATCCGCGATTGGATGAATACCGAAACGTGGTTCACTTCACAGGAAGCCGTAGACAATGGCTTTGCCGACGAGGTAGACAAGAGCGCAATGGCGGAAACCGACACCGCAATCCAAAGCGCCGCATCCGCATCCAACGAAACCGCAATGCAGTACCACAACACCCCCCAACGGGTGCTCAATCTCATTTCAGCAAACACAAAAACGACTGATACCATGTCGAAAGAGAAATCTATCCTGGACAAAATCGCCGACCTGCTCAACCCGCCGAAAGCGGAAGCCGCCGAAGCGCCCGAAGTTCCAGCCGAAGCCGCCGCCGAAACACCGGAAACCGACCCGGTTGAGGAAGCAAAGAAAACCCTTGAAGCCGCCGGTTATACCGTCAGCGAATCCACCACGGAGGCTCCCGCCGAAAACAAAACCGAAGCACCGAAAGCCGCAGCGAAAACGTACACCGAGGACGAAATTGCCGACCTGGTATCCAAGGCCGTGCAAGCCCAGGCGTCGAAAAGCGCCGCCGCCAAAAGCCCGGTGCAACCCGCAAAGGCTGACGGCAAGCAGTCAAGCCGCGCTGACAAACTCCGGGCTGCCGCTATTCCGGCATTCGACAACCTCGCTCAAATGGTTCGCGGCAAGTAACCCTCCACAATCACGCACAAATAACACGCTACAATGGCAAAGCAAATCGATAACAGCTACGTGGGTGACTCCGCCGGAAATCCCGATTTCACATCGGGCCTGTCGCGCACCAACCCGCAAGCCCATGCGCCTCAAAACCTCGTACAGCTGTACAACGTCCGCAAATCCGGCGGCTGCTCCCTTTCTCCGACGTGGACGTATGTCTACGACGAAAGCGCGGACACGCTTACGATTACGCCGACCGGCGCCTACAACGCGACCGGCCTCCGGTTCTGGAAACACCGAATCATCGACGAAAACGGCACCGAGGTGTATGGCGTTCAGGCCAGCATCGGCACCAATACCACAATCGTCATCGACACATCTACCCTCAACCCGAACAAAACGTGGCGGATGGAATTCAGCGCCGAAACACTCAACGGCGGGCTGCATTGCACCGCCGGTTGGTGGCTCAAGTTCCCGGCTGGCTGGGGATTGGCTGACCGCTCCGGTTCCGGCTCCGACATCTAATAACCCGGCTGACCCGAATGGGCCGGCCTTTTTCATTTCAACGCAAAAACTACTACTACAATGCCACAGGTAGATATTCGCCAAATCGACGTAACCTTTCGGGGTGAGGAAGCCAGCACAATGTTTATTGAGCCGATTTACATGGATGACGATTTGCGCAGTCAATTCCGAATCATTCCGAACGTGGTGAGCAAGAAAAAACTTGCTTTCGCCCAAGAACTTGAAAAAATTGTCCGCTCCTATTCCGGTTGCGGCTTCGCCCCGGTCAATGGCCTCCGCGTCTATGACCGCTGGATCGAAGTAGACCGCGCCAAAGCGGATGTTGTAATGTGCTGGGAAGAGTTCCGGGACACCATCTATGAGGAACTTTTGAAAACCGGCACCTCGATTGGCGACCTGACGGGCACGCAATTGTTCCAGATCGCCGAAACCCTCGTTCGCAACGCCGTCAAAAAAGACAACCTGCGCCTCGCTTTCTTCGGCAACAAAGCCGACACAGACCCGGCGTATGATTGCGTAGACGGATTTTGGACGGTCATCGTGCCGGCTTTTGTTACGGCGAATCAATGCCCGTACTTCAACAGCGGAAGCGGCGCAGCCCTTTCCGCCGGCGATGGTATCGAACACCTGCGCACCGTGTACGATAACCAAGACATTCGCCTTGCCGCTCTGCCGGAAATGATGAAAAAGTTTTGGGTATCCGGCACCGTGTATCGCCAATACCTCGTCGATCTCGAAGACGGCGGCGGCGCTGATGGCGGCTGGCAGATGCTCCAAAACGGAACAAAGGCGCTGATGTTCCGGGGCATCGAGGTAAAGCCGCAATGGTCGTGGAACGAAATAATGTCTTCGGAATTTGCTTCGGATGATTCGCACCTGATCATGTTGACCGCACCGCAAAACCTGGCGATGGCTACCGACGTCAACGACCCGGAAAGCCAGTTCCGCATCTGGTACGACGAAGAAGACGAACAGGTGAAAATCAAAGCCCGTTGGAAACACGGCTTTCAGGTCGTTCACCCGTCGCTCCTTTCAGTTGCGTACTAAGCCGAACCAACACACCTTCAACTCTAACCTATTCAATTAGAAAGATATGGCACTTACCGCAGGCCGCAGCGCAACTTGCACCCAACAACTGGGCGGAGTCGTGCGTATGGCCCTTACGGATCGAGCAAACGTGGCATCTGTTACCGTTACCTCCGGCGCTGTTACGGCAATCACGATGGAATTGACGACCGTGTTCTACGAGTTTTCTTTCCAAGCCGAAACGCTCCGGTTCACCGAAAACGGAAGCCTCGAAAACCTTTCGGCATTGTTCGAGCAGCGTATTGCCGGCACCTGGCAGGGATGGTCGGCAACCGACCGCCAACGCCTCATGGACCTGTACGCTTCCAGCGCGTGCGGCATGGTGTGTATCGCGGAACTGGAAAACGGCCAAGTAATCATCTTCGGCATCAACGTGGACAAGCCCACGGTCGAAGACAAGTATGTGGTCAGGATGGAATCGAGCGCCTACGATAGTGGCGCCGCGTTCAACGACCCGAACAAAAACGACATCGTTCTCCTGGCTCGCTCTTCCAGCGCCGCCGCTAAATTTATGACCGACTGGGATGACGTCCCTTTGACGTAACGTCAGGCGGCAATTTCTGGGAGCTACCTGACGGTAGTTTCTGGGAACTGCCTGACGGTAACTTTTGGGAACTTCCATAAATTCACTTTTAAGTAAAGATTATGGCAAATATTAAAGTCAAAGCAGGCTGGGAAGACAAGGAGTATACCGGCATCGTTGGCGGAAAGCGCTTCAAAAAAGTGCCGCTGGGCAAAATGTCCGAGGCTGACCTGCAAGCCATCCTTGACTCAGACCCGCGCAACGCTTCCCGCATGATCGACGGTACTCCGTCGAAGGCGCAAAAGGCAGACAACAAGCCCGGCGAACCGTTGCCGGAAAAACCGAAAGCGTAAATGTCCGCAAGCCGCAAAGCAGATAACACACAGCAAGCCCGCCCGAACGGACGCGATACAAAGCCCCGTGCGGGCGGTTTGCTTAGTTCCGGGTTCATTGAGAACCGGAAAAACCCGGTATTGACTGAGGATATTTTCCTTGAGCCGATCCGGGCTAACGGCGTTATCAAATTGGCGGGCGATTTCGTACGGTTTTTCGACGACTCTGACAGTCTACTTCACACCATTTCAGCGGTCTACAATGCCAGCCCAACGACCCGATCCATCATCCGGGCAAAGTCTACCCTGATTATGGGTGACGGTTTCAACCTTATGAAGGGCCGGCCGAACACGTTGTTTCCGGCGCTGGCAAAAGGGGCCGAACCAATGACGGACCCGAAGATAATTGAAGCGCTCGACGACCGCCTTATGGCTGTCAATGCTGAAGGTGAAACGCTGGCAGAAGTATCCGACAAGGTGGTGCAAGAGTTCAACGTGTATGGTAACGCATACGTGTCGCTATCCAAGCCGGCAGGCGGGCGCGACCTGTTTTGTCACCACATTCCGTTTGTGAAGGGCCGGCTTTCGGAAATCAAAAAAGACAGCGACGAGCATCAGGTGTTGGGAATCAATGAGGAGTGGAAGGAGCGCACATGGTCAGACGCCAATGTGGTGAAAATTCCACTATACCCGAATTGGTCGGAGCCTGACGAAAACGGCGTGCAGCGCACGGCTATACACCTGAAAGACCATGCACCAGGCTTCGAGTATTACGGCCTTCCCGAGTGGATAGCCTCGCTGATGTATGCAGAAATTGAATACCGGATTGCAAAATTCAATTCCAGCAAATTCGATAACGCCTTCCTGCCGTCTGGGGTGCTGCAATTCTTTGGGGCCGCGTCCACGGAGGAGGCGAAGCAGATAGTAAAGGACGCTAAAAACAAGTACACCGGAACCGGCAAAAACGGCGGGCTATTCATACAAGTATTGCGAGATGAAGCCCTGAAAGCGCACTTCACGAAAATGGAAGGCGATTCAGAGGGGGAATTTCTGGACCTCTCAAAAGTGTCCGCACAGGCGATTGTTTCCGCGCATCGCTGGACAATGAGCCTGGCTGGGTTTGCCACGTCTGGGAAACTTGGAAGCAATGAGCAGATAAGGCGTGAATTCGAGATCGTACAAAATACGGTCATCAAGCCGCTGCAAAACATGATCTGCCGGCGCTTCCTGAATGTGTATATGAAGGAATTGGCGCTAATGGACACGGGCCTGAAAGGGTTGTATCTGGACATTCAGAACAGCACGCCGGTATCGTTCATTGGTGACGTGGATATTAACCAAGTGCTCACGAACGACGAAAAGCGCGAGGTTGCAGGATATAGCCCTGTTGAAAAAGAAAGCAACGAAATAACATCGCTTCGGGATACGGTCAACTCATTTAGCCCGCTCGTTGTAAACAAAATGATCGAATCGCTTGAGGCGGACGAGATACGATTACTGTTAGGATTTCAACCATCGGACAATGGCAGCAATAACAACACCGACACTGATACAGCCGGGCGAAGTGGTGAACGGGGGGATATTGAAGGCGACCCCGCTTAATTCCCGTTTCGACCTGACATTGATAGCGCCGCACATCGCGGACGCTGAACGCCTGCACGTCGTACCTGAAATCTGTGAGACATTCTATGATGCACTGATGACGAAAAAGGCCGGCGCGGTATCGAACTATAACACGTCAATCGGGCCGCTCGCAAAAGCGTTTCCGGCAGGCGACGACGCGGCTTACGAAACGCTCTGGACAAAGTACCTGATGAACCTATGCGCCTGGGCGGTCTATTACGAGGCGCTTCCGTTCATTGTAATGCAAACAGGATCGAATGGCGTGTTTTTGCCGCAGGGCGAACATGCGCAAAACGTAGGCGTATCGGGCGCAAAGTATCTTCAAGATACCGCGCTTCGCCGCCTCCGGGCATTGCAGGACATCACAAAGGAATACCTGTGCGCAAATTCCGACAGTTTCCCGGCGTTCTGCAAATCCGACATCTGTACCGGGTGTGATGACGCCGCTCCCGAGGGCGACGTACTCGCCCGCTATGGCCTTTTCTATTCCGTTGACTAATCAATTTTCAATGCCATGCCCTCCGTCACAATTAGAACAGATTGCACGAAAGAAATGGAGCAAGCAATTACGTTCCTGAAACTATTTTTTACCGTCACCGTGGCGGCGGCTGTGCAGTTTGTGTTGCCGCTCAAATCGTTCATCGGTGTGACGCTATTGCTTGTCGTTGCTGACCTGATAACGGGCGTGCAGGCCGCTGCCAAGCGCGGCGAAATGATACACAGCCGGGGTTTCCGCCGCACGGTGTTGAAGTTTTCAATGTACTGCGTGGCTATCATCGGCGCTCACGCTATGGAAACGGTGTTCTTCAAGGACTTCCCGATGGTGTTTTCTATTTCCGCCTATATCGCCGTGGCAGAGTTTTGGTCATTGCTCGAAAATGTCGGCACTGTTACCGGCACAAATGTGCTCGAATCAGTCAGGAAACAACTATCCGGGATTTTGAAAAATAGCAAATCAAATGAGTAAAAGCACGCTTCATATATTATTGTCCGTTTTGTTTTTCATTCCGGGATTGATCCAGGGCCAAACTCGCCCGGATCATTTCCCGGTTGAGACAGACCCGACCAACTCGAATTTCGAGTTCTACACGCAAAAAAACGGATCAGCCCGGCGCTCAACTATGGACGCCGTGGCGAACTACATTGCACCGCGCATTGACGCGGCGCCAATTGCATACACGCCGGCCGCAACCGGAAACCCTTATGCCGATTACAGGAAGTTCGTTATCGACCCGGAAGGTGATCTATACTATATTGATGCGGACGGGGATGGAATTTTGGTTTCTGCCGCCGCTGGTTTTGGCGGGCACGTTATTTCCGATGCGGGCACAGCTGTTGCAGACCGTGACACGCTTGATTTCATCGATAACGACATCTCGTTTTCCGTAGCCAACACATCCACCAGGACGCAGGTAAGCGGAACAATCGCCGCCGATTCGGTGAATAGCACGCACATTCAAGCCGGCGCGGTTGGCAATTCGGAGTTGGCGAGCAATGCCGTGGACTCCGCAAAAATCTGCGCCGGCTGTGTATCGGTAACAGACATCGGCCAGCACGGCGCAACCTCTGGCCAGGTGCCAAAATGGAACGGCACGCAGTGGGCGCCGGCAGATGACAACGCCGTGCCGGCAATACCTTCGCCGCAAATACCATACGGAAATGGCTCGGGCATAACGAGTGAGTTCGGGATCAAGGCAAATACAACAGCGGCCGGCGTCTCGTCGGATTTCAAAATCCGTGTCTCTGGAGAAAACACCAATACCTACGGCGGGTTTGCCGCCGATTCGGTCGACGTGGGAAAGTATGCGTTTGCTGCTTCAAATAATCAGGACAACTCTACGGATTGGTATGCCCAATATTTGCGTCGATTAGATGGGGCCGGGGATATTATTTCGATTATACAACACTCAAATTCTGGGAGTGTGTCGGATGCTATACAGCAGATAGTAACCGTTCCAAGCGGAGGCGACCCAATGTTGCTTTTTACTGCTGGGTCCTCCAACGCAACAATAGGGATAGATAACTCCGAATCTGGCGACCCGCTAATCATCGACTACGGCGGATTAATAGACGGCACGTATGCTGTTCAAGTGAATAGTTCTAACCTGGTCGGCATCGGCGGAGCAGCAGTTACCGGAAAGGCGCTTACAGTAACCGGAGAGGCGCGAATAAGTGACCTAACGGTTACGTCATTCACGCCGAATAATATTGTTGCCGCCGAATCGGATGGCGATTTGGGGCGGTTGAAAATCGGAACGGGCCTGTCAATATCTAACGACACACTACACGCATCAGCCACCGGGGTTACCGGATCAGGCACTAACCCAGCATTTCCATACTGGGTGTCATCAACCGCACTTGGCTCCTCCGGCGCGTATTGGGATAACCCTAATGGCCGGTTTGGCATTGGCACAGCGTCGCCTAACTCAACCCTGCACGTTACGGGCACGTCTCCGAATTCTGGTAACATTTCGAATATTACTGGCACGGTGACAAGTACAACCGTGTACTCTACCAATTCCGGACTGAAGGTGAATCCTGCGTTATCATTCGGATCGAATAACCAGGACTTGGCAGGTATGACAATTGAGATTGCCGCACCGACCGTGAACGGCTACACAACACAAAGCTCTGTTGGCCCGATGGCGATATACGCATCAACAACAGGGAATGTGTCGTGCTTCACCGGCGTACAAACACAAACGAGCGCGGCCGGGTCTACGCTGAAACGACCGTTTCAGTTATATCAAAATGGGGCATCGAACACGAGTTCGATGTTCTACCTCGTCAAACAAACATCAGCAAGCGGCGATTATTTCGAGATTATAGAAAACAGAACATCTGGCTCGCACAGGATTATAGCATCGTACATGAATTCAGCAGCGAGTAACGATACGTATCAATTTATTGGCACCAGATTCAAATATTCTTATTGGGCTGGGACGCATGTATCGCTACTTGATAATACATCCAATATTACAGGATTCAGGATAGAAACATACGACGGCGGAACAAAATACCCGCTTATCGCATACGGTAAACTGGTAGGAATCAATACTGGCGCCACTACCGTTCCAAATGCGCAACTACAAGTTAAGGGGCAAGGCACTACCTCCGGCACCTTCACCGGCAAGTATGTCAATTCAAACGACTCTATAATAGTTGCAATCCGAGATGATCGGACTGTTGGCATCAACAAAGACGCGCCGGGCGAAGCGCTCGACGTGAACGGCCAGGTTCGGGCCGATGCGCTCGATCTTCGCAATTGGTCAGCATCGAACAACACAAACGACGGGCAACTGCAATACCACAACGGCTCCGGCGGAACACATAGCGCATACCTTACAATCGCAGACGGCACCCGCCGCTTTCCAGTAATGCCGTACACGGTACAACTCCAAGCGGTTGATTATAACGTGGATTGGACAACCGGCAGAACCAAGGCTTTTTGGACGGTTCCGGCGCGGTTCAACGGCTGGAAGGTATCGAAAGTGTACCTCATGGTTAGTACCATAGGCAGCACAACCGGCAACACCGTAGAGGTGGAAAAGGGCGGAGTGGCGCTGGCCACTCAAACGATAAGCGCCGCAGATCACACGGTTGTCCTTGACGAGACGGTGAGCACCTCCGACATATTCACTTTCGATATTACAAGCCTTGGCGCAACCGCAAGTAAAGGGTTGTTGGTTGAGATAGAACTACGTTACCACGAATAACATTCAGACATGAAAAAAAACATCTTATTTCTATTCCTGCTCTTATCCGTTGGAGCATTTTCTCAACGAATTGTTGTAACTGATTCCACATGGATCAGCAACGAAGGGGGAAACTTTTTCGATAATCATATCACGATCTACAACACCGGCGAACAAGATGCCGGATACAAACGCCTGATTGGCGATACATCCGCCCTGGTACAATCGTTCGTTTCTAAGATCGAATCCAAGGCAGAAAATTTCGCAACCGACGCCAGGGCGGTTATGGAGTTCCCGACGAAAGTGAAAGAACTGATCAGGCAAGACGTCGCCATTGCGGCGCTTACCGGCATAAGCCCTGTGCGAATCATTCAGGAAAAGCATCGGGCGATTTTCACGGACACGGCCTGGCAGATCAGGAATGATGTAGCTGCATTGGTTCCTATTGTTTTCACAATAAGCGGGCAGGGAAATCTTCGCTACACCATCGACACGCTGCCGACCCGAACGGCGGTTTTGCTGGGGGAAGTGATCAGGCTCAATAATTTCTACAACACTACTCAGGACGTAGAATTGTACCGGATTCGGGACTATTTCTACGCAAGCCTCGACAGGCGTGTTGCGCTGCGATTGGTTGGCGCCTCTAACCTGAACAGGTCCACCGCCGCGCCCGCGCCAAAAAAGGCCACCATAAAGAAACAGCCAGCCAGGATAAAGAATCTGAAACCGATAAAAAACTAATCGTGGGCAAAGTAAAACTTCCGGTAATTAAAAATTATACGCCATACAAAGGCGATGATTTCACAAGGTCGTTTACGATAATGCGCAATGGCGCCCTGATAGACCTGTCTGGCGATACCTTCAAAATGCGAATTAAGGACGCTTCTACGGGGGAGGTATTTCTTGACCTTGAATCAGGGAGCGGAATAACTAACCCGAGTATCGGCAGAATTGTATGGACGGTTACAAACGCACAATCGGAAGATTTTATCTCAAACCGGAAGTATAAGTATGATTTACAATGGACCAGATCGGATGGGATAAACACGACACTTCAACGCGGAACAATGATTCCTGAACAAGATGAAACGCCAACCTGATGCCGGCAGATGAATATACGCTGAATATATGCGAAGAGGAGTATGTCTTCAATATTGGAGATGACGAATTCGTGTTCAATTTAGGCACGGCAATTCCGGGGCCGCAGGGGCCGGCTGGACCGGCCGGCGGTAGTACCGTAACTTATCCGGCCGGCGAAACACTGAGCGCGGGAAGGGTGGTTATTATTGACGGCGGCGGCGCTTTCTATTTTCAACCTTCCGATCTTACGCATTCGGGGCGGGCGTTCGGTATAACAATAACGAGCGCAACAGTGGGCAATAACGTAACAATTCAAACCATAGGCGAAGCGACAGATGCAAGTTTTGCATCGTTCGCAGATGTTCCGCTTTACGTCATCGACGACGGCGAATTGTCAACCACATGGTCACCAACAGGGCTATTACAAAAGGCCGGCTTTGGAACAGGCACAAATAAGGTAAAAATTGATTTTTCTATACAACTAACACAGATTTAAGTCATGGCAAAATTTATTAAAAAAGGCACAACTACCCCTTACACAGAGGAAGCAACCGTTGCCAGTAGCGCAGGCGCGGGAGATGCCGGCAAACTCATCCACCTCGACGGAGGCGGTAAATTAGACAGCACTTTTATGCCGACCGGCTTCGGGGCTGATACCCGCACGGTAACGGCTGGCGAAACAATCGCCGCCGGAGACTTGATCTATATCGACAGCGCCGGCGAAGCATTCAAGGCAGACGCAAACGACGCAACAAAAGAGGCCGTTGGGTTTGTTTTGGCTGGCATTACCGCCGCCGCAACCGGAACGGCGTATTTCGGTAGTGGGCTTATTACCGGGCTTTCGGGCCTTACCCCTGGCTCCAGGTATTTTCTTTCAGCAACCACGCCTGGAGCAGTTGCGACCACAATTCCGTCCGGGGCTGGCGACATCGTGCAGCAGGTAGGAAAGGCGGTATCTTCGACCGAACTTTATTTCGAGCCACAGGCAAGTCTTTTATTGATCTAAAAAATGGCAAAGAAAACGCCGCTTATTATTGGCTCTGCGGTTCCTATCGAGCAGCTGGGCGCGTCCGACACAATGGACCTGCCAATATCGTCTGCCCCGGCGTCTAACCAGACTGCCGAAGGGATAAAGACGACGCTGACCGCGAACGAGTCGCAGGCGTTCGGCGATGCCGTTTTTATCAATTCGGCCGGCAAGGCGCAACTTGGAGATGCCGACGCAATTGCGACCGCGTCCTGTGTTGCGCTTTGCCTTGGCTCTGTTTCGGCTGATGCTACGGGTAATTATATGCTGCTGGGTGTTGCTCGAAACGACTCATGGGCGTGGACTGTTGGCGGCTTAATTTTCCTGTCAACAACCGGAACAACAGGAAATACATTGACGCAAACAGCGCCAACCGGGGAGGATGATGTAATCCAGGTCCTTGGCATTGCAACACACGCAGACAGAATATTTTTCAATCCAAGCCTTGCACAGGTAGAGTATAAGGTATAGATATGGCCTACACAAACGGCGTATTTTTCATCGACATTTATAGCGGTTCGGACACAGCCCGAACCGCTTTAACCTCTTGCGTTGCCTCGAATCCATCGGGGTCGGTTACGAGTATCGCCAAAACCGGGCACGGTCTTGTTACGGGCGCAATTGTTGACCTTACCGCGTTTACGGCATGGCTCAACGGCGCATGGAAAATCACGGTGACAGACGCCAATAACTTCACGTTGGATGACGCCGTATGGCAAACAACGGCAGACGCGAACGGCACGGTAACGCCGCGTGGCGGGTCATCATGGGCAGACGCATGGTTGACAATAACAAGCGGCGCAACGGCGGCACGTATTCAACCGGGCGATGAAATAAGGGTATCAAAAACGCCTGACCAGGTTTCGCTTGGTCAAAGTGCGACGTTTACAGATGGAAGCCAGAGCGTTGTATTGACGACGGCGGTAACGAAAGAAATTCAGGACGCCAACACAGCAGCGGGCGGGGGTCAGTGGACGGTTTCGGCGAATGTGACAGGCACGAACAATACAAGCCGGAAGTTAGGATCAACGGCGGCAACGTTTCAGCCAAACGCAACATTTACCACCGGCAAAGTGGCCTATGCTGCAATTGCCGGAGGCGGGACACAGGATTTTTCGGCGTACCAGTACATTAATTTGTGGTACAGGGCTACTACATCGACAAATATCGCCGCGAATACATACAAAATTTGTCTTTGCAGCGATACTACGGGCGATACAATAGTCAACGAAATTAACCTGCCAGCGACTAACTCTAACAACTCATGGCAGTGCCTTGTTTTGGACTACGGCGGGGCGCTTGGATCGTCAATTCAGTCCGTTGCAATTCACTGTCTTATTGATCCTGGCGCGTCTCCGGTTACGTTTTCGGTAAACAATATTTTTGCCTCCAACGGCGATTTGTCTCTGAAAACGTTGATCGGGAAAAGTGGCGACGTGAATTATAATATTCAGTCTATTTCCGGCACAACGATAAAGATCGACAGTAATAACACGGCATCAACCGGACGGGGCTACTCTGGCTCAACATCCACAGAAACAATATATTATCGCGTTCCTTTCGACACAATACAAACAAGTAGTTCTTGGGCAACGGTAAACGAAAACGCATCTTTTACAACACAAAAAAGCAAGTTAATTGGTGGGTGGAACACATCATCCGGAATCAGGGATGGGCAAACGGTTGTTGCTAACTCAATGGTGGCCACTGGGACTGGCATTTCATTTAGTAATGGATTTTTTTATGATACTTCTTATTTTACCATTGCAAGGTTTTTATCTCCAATAACAACAGCGGCAAACGTATCATTTACTAACTTCTATTTTTGCGGAACCGGCGCAGTTTCATCTACATCAGGAAACAATACATTTTCGAACTGTAAGTTTTTGAATACATCAGCATCGCACTCCTTTACTGTCGGAGAGTCTAATTTTATTAATTGCGAGTTCAGGAGCGCATCCGGGTATGCAATGAATTCATACGGGCAAAATAGTTTCATCTCTTGCACTTTCGCCAATAATGGAAGCGGATCAATTTTTGGCATATATAGCAGCAAGTACGGAAGCGGCGCTATTTTAGCGCGAAATTGTCAGTTTTTGGATTCTACGGAATTTGGAGTTCAGTCTAACTCGTCGCAAGCAATGTGGTCTTTTGACCACGATGACACGCCCGGCAACCATTGGGGGTTTTTCACGGGCGGCACGGTAAACCTACAAACATCCGTCGTTCATGCTTCGGAGCCGGTAGCCTGGAAAATATCGCTGGGAAGCAGCCAAGCATCGCAATACAACCCGATCACAATTCGATTGGGTCCGTTTGCCGTTGCCGCGTCCGCACTCGTCACCATAACTGCATGGATCAAAAAAGACCATGCTACCGATGTAGCGGCAAAACTCTACGTTGAAGATGAGTTATACAACCTTGACGGGGTTACTGCCGACAGCGCGACAAAGGCAGACGATACGTCATGGGAAGAACTGACAATCACTTTCACGCCGACCGAAAAAGGCGCAATACCCGTTTTCGTGGATGCGTGGTACGTAGCCGGGGCATCTAATGTGTACATAGGAAGCATAACAGTAACGCAAGCATGATAGTAGAGCAATATACCGACATGGCCGGGAAAATCCGGGTGTTGTGGCAATCTGACACAACGGGGAAAACGTATCTTTTTAAGTTCACCGAAGAGCCGACAGAACAACAATTGCAGGCGCTATCGGAGGCGAACGATACGGCCCGCTCGGTTAATACCGTGCAGCCGCTTACGTTCTCCCTGCTCGATCACAAGGCGGTATTGATCGACATGATCCGGCGGGTAAAGGAATCGCCTAATACGACACTTGCACAGTACAACAACTACCTCGGTACGCTGACCTGGTATGAGGCGGCAATTATTCGGACATTCGTTTTTCTGTTGGCTCAACGCCTTGCAGAAAAGCAGGATATTGCACTTGCCAACCTTACTGAAAACACGGTATTTATCGCCGTGCGTAATTTTCTGGCAAATACGCCGAAATGGAAATTGGCCCGGTTAATCCTGGGTGAAAATGATATTGACTAATGGCATTGCCGACA
>JACDJB010000807.1_pt1 | contig 28577 bp, 27 predicted proteins | sample 7454121 | NCBI WGS metagenome assembly JACDJB01 (sample SAMN14253290, study PRJNA609438) | sludge metagenome | isolation source: sludge after 25d culture with pyrite | collected 2018-12-20
CACCGCCAGGTCGATGCCGTTCTCGCGGGCCACCCGCATCTCGCCGTCGGGGTACAGACCGGCGACCAACGCGGCCGCGTCATCGGTGCAGAGACCGACGATGGTGTCGGCGATCGACTCGCTGAGCCCGGGTGTCGTGATGTCGGTGGGCACCGGCGGGCACACGATCGCGACGGGAGACGTTCCCTCGACCACGTCGGTGCTGTCCCCGGGCAGCGACTCGACCGGCAGCGACTCGACCGGCATCGACTCGACCGGCATGGGCTCAGGTTCGGGCATCGCGAGGAAGCTGTCGTCGACAGCGATCACGGTGTACTGGCCCTCGTCGTCCGAGCTGAACGTGTAGGCGGGCAGCAACCAGATGGTGTTGTCCGCGGCCCACACCATCGTCAGATCCAAGACCACGCCGGTGAGGTGCACGGTGATCGGTTCGAGCGGCGGCATCGGGTCGATCGCGCAATCGGTGCTGAGGTCGCAAACCGGCTCGATCGTGACCGGCTCCGTCGGGCCCGTCGACGGCTCGGGAGCGGCCGCATCAGTGGCCGCGGGAGCAGCGGCCCGCTCGCTGTAGCTGATGTCGCTGCCCACCGAGCGCGACATCACGGTCGCTCCGCCCCAGTACCCGCTCCATCGCCCGGTGTCGTCGTTGAGGCGCAGCACTGCATCGCTCACACTGACCAAGGGGTAGTCATCAGCTTGCTGCGGTGCCGCCAGCGAGCCTGAGGCCCATGTGACGGCGCCGTCGGCCCCGAAGCCCACCGACATGGTGACCGGGCTGCGATGCCCGCCGAGCACGAGGAAGGCAGTGACGTTCGCGCCCCACTCGTCGGCGTAGACCTCGTACTCGTACTCGTCGCCGCCCGAGTCGTAGCCCATCTCGGCGAACAGCTGCTCGGCGGCCTGACGGGCGGCCGCTTCATCGGGAACGTTCGCCGGAGGTGCCGGCTCGACGCACTCGGGCAACGGCTGGTCGTTGCTCGCGATCACCTCGACGACGGTCGTCTCGGTGCCCACTGCATCGTTGCCCCCCGCTTCGACCGGCACCACACCGACGGGCTCGGAGGCGATCGCCGGATAGAAGCACGGCTCGACCGACATCGGGCTCGGGCTCGGGTTGAACCACCAGCTCAGCATGCCGTCGGTGCTCACCGTCAGCGTGGCGGTGGTGTAGTCGGCAGCGCCGACCATCCAGCCGCCACCCTCGTCGGCCGACAACTTGCGCACCTCACCCTGCACCCCCAGCACCGCCGCGATCTTGGCGATGCGGTCGACATCCGGCTGCACACCCACTGGCAACGTCCACGCCGGCCCGGACGACCCGAGGTCGGTGGCGGCACCGTCGAAGACGTACGTGATGTCCTGCCACGGCATCATCATCCGGTCGGCCGCCGCGCTCTCGGCGACGTTCCCGCCTTCAGCGCTCCCGAGCTGGATGACGGCCGGAGGCTGAGGGCCACTGGTGCGCTGGTTGGTATCGCCACAGGCGGAGAGGCCGACGAGCAGGGCGGCGGCGGCGAGAGCGAAGCGGCGTGAGCGGATCATGTGGTGGTCCTTGAGCGTGAGGGGCGCACGTTGCGTGCGTCACGTGGTGGGCGACGTCTCGCCACGGCGACACGTCGTTCGCAGAGTTCGACGCTGCACCACGTCGTTGCGGTTCCCGCAGATTCAGTCGAGGCTGACCAGCGCCTCGACGAACTCGCGCGGATCGAACGGCACCAGATCGCCGATGGTCTCGCCCAGGCCCACCAGCTTCACCGGCAGCCCCAGCTCGGTCTCGATGGCGAACACGATGCCCCCCTTGGCGGAGCCGTCGAGCTTGGTGAGCACCACGCCCGTGACCTCTGTGGCACTGCCGAACTCGCGAGCCTGAGTGAGGCCGTTCTGGCCGGTGGTGGCGTCGATCACGAGCAGCACCTCGGTGACCCTGCCGCGCCCCTTCGCCGCCACCCGGCGCACCTTGCGCAGCTCGTCCATCAGGTTGGTCTTGGTGTGCAGCCGCCCGGCCGTATCGGCCAGCACCAGCTGGATGCCGCGAGCACCGGCACGTTCGATGGCATCGAAGATGACGGCGCTGGGGTCGCCACCCTCGTTACCACGGACGATCTCGGCACCGCTGCGCTCTGCCCACGTGGTGAGCTGCTCGGCGGCGGCAGCGCGGAACGTGTCGCCCGCGGCCATCAGCACGGTGACGCCCGCTTCGTGCTGCAACGCGGCGACCTTGCCGATGGTGGTGGTCTTGCCGACCCCGTTGACCCCCACGAAGAGCCACACGTTGGGGCTGTCGGGCTCGCCGGGCTCGAAGTGCAACGAACGGTCGGCGCCGAGGAGGCGCGAGGTCATCTCGGCCTGCAGCGCCTCGAGCAGCTGGCCCGGCTCGATGATCTCCTTGGCCTTCACCCGGGCGCGCAGGCCGCCGAGCAGCTCGTCGGTGACGCGCACCCCCACATCGGCGCGCAGCAACGCTTCCTCCAGGTCGTCCCACGTGTCGGTGGTGATGCCGGTGCGGCCGGCGATGCCGAGCAACGCCCCGGTGAACGCGGAGCGAGCCTTCGACATGCGCGAGCGGAACGATGGCCGCTCGACGGCGAGCTCCGGTTCGGCGAGCGCGTCGTCCTCGATCGCCACTTCGTCGTCGACCGCGGCGGACGGGGCGGGTACACCCACCAACACCTCCGGCGGGGGCCGAACGGGCAGCGCAGGGCGCGAAGGCGCCTGCGAGGACACAGCTGCACGACGACGGTTCCAGAGCACGACGCCGAAACCGAACACCAGCACCGCGACGATGAGTACGAGATAGATCCACAACATGGCGCCGACACGCTACCCGTGTCGCTTCGGCACCGAGGCCCGCCCGGAGACGAGCCACAGGGGTCAGGCGTCGTCGCCGCCATCGCTGAGCCGTTGCGCCAGCCACGCCAGCGGTATCGAGACGAGCATCACGAACGTCGCCATCACGTTGACCAGCGGCACGTTGTTGGGCCGGCTGAAGTTGCTGAAGATCCAGATGGGCAGCGTCTCGAAACCGGAGCCGGCCGTGAAGGTGGTGACCACGATCTCGTCGAAGCTGAGCGCAAAGGCGAGGATGCCGCCCGCCACCAGCGCCGAACGCACCAGCGGGAACGTGATGAAGCGAAACGTCTGCGAACCATGTGCACCCAGGTCGGCGGAAGCCTCCAGCAGGTTGGGCGACGACCGGCGCAGGCGGGCCACGACGTTGTTGTAGGCCACCACCACGCAGAACGTGGCGTGCGCCATGATCAGCGAGTGGAACCCGAAGCCGACCTTGAACGAGAACAGACCGAGGTCGATGGTGCGTGAGAACGTGTTCTGCAGTGCGATGCCGGTGACGATGCCCGGCAGTGCGATGGGCAGCACCAGCAGGAACGAGACGGCGTTCTTCCCGAAGAACCTGAACCGGGTCAGTGCGAACGCGGCAAGGCTGCCCAGCACGAGGGCGACGACCATCGATGCGAACGCGACCTTGCACGAGTTGATCAACGCCTCGCGCGGCCCTTCCGCCTCCCACGCCTTCCCCCACCACGAGGTGGTGAAGCCGGTCCAACCGGGCCACGCCACCGACTTCTGCGGGTTGAACGACAGTCGGGCCACCACCACCAACGGCAGGTAGAGGAACAGCAGCGTCAGCACGGTGATGCCCAACAGAGTGACGCGTGACAACCGGGAGAGCTTCATGCCGAGGTGCTCATGATGCGCATCACAGGTTCTCGAATGCGCCGACGCGCTTCATGGCCAGCAGGTACAGCACCACGATCAGCAGTGGCCACAGCGTGTACGCAGCGGCGAGCGGTTGATTGGGCGCACCCAGAGTGGTGTTGATGAGCGTGCCGAACATGAACTTCTCCTTCCCGTTGTTCACCAGCTGCGGCACGATGTAGTCGCCCAGCGTGAGTGAGAAGGTGAAGATGGAGCCGGCGGCCACCGCAGGCAGCAGCAGCGGCAGCATCACCGAGCGGAACGTGCGAAACGGCTTGGCGCCGAGGTCGCCCGCCGCGTCGAGCAACGACGGCGACAGGCGCTGGATGCCGGCGTAGATGGGCAGCACCATGTACGGCAACCAGAAGTAGACGAGCGTGATGACGATGGCCGCGCGCCCGTAGCCTGGCGTCCAGCCGAAGGTGCTGTCGAGAAAGCCTCCACCACCCTTGCCGTCGGCAGCGAAACGACCGCCTGCGGGCGCGACCATGGCGCGCCAGGCGTAGCCCTTGACGAGGTAGCCGGCCCACAGCGGCATCAGCATCGCCACGATGAGGCCGCGGCGGGCGCCCCGCCAGGCGATCTTGGCGACGAAGAACGACACCGGCATCGCGATCAGGAAGCAGATGACCGTGACCGACAACGCGAGCAGAGTGGTTCGCAACATCACCCACACGACGCTGCTGTTGGTGAACGCGTCGCGCAGGTTGGCAAGCGTGAGCGTGTCGCTGGGCTTCTGGGTCGTCGGGTTCAGCTCGTAGAGCGAGCTGGCAACCAGCATCAGCAGCGACCCGACGTAGACCACCAACATCCACAGCAGCGGCAGCCCGAGCGTGGACGCGACGCCGAGGCGCCGACGCCCGTGAAAGGCGCGGTTGACGCCGCGGAACGGGAGGGAGGGCCTTGCGGCCCTCCCTCCGTCGGTCGCGTCGGTCAGGACCGGAGAGTGGTCCAAGCGTCCACCCAGTCGGTGTACGGCACGCACGTCACGTCGGTGCGCCCGTCGAGGCACTCCTCGGTGGCCGTGGTCCAGTACCAGACATCGGTCCAGTAGGCATCGTCGGCAGCGTGGAAGGTGTCGCAGTGCTCGGCCATGCCATCGAGATCGCATGCCAGCGCATTGCTGGGGGCTTCACCGAACCACACCGCGACCTGCGCGTTGGCCCACGGCGACGCGATCCAGTCCATCCACAACTTCATGCAGTTGGGGTTGGCTGCCTGTGCCGACAGCATCCACGTGTCGGACCAGCCGGTCGCGCCCTCGACGGGCTTGACGGCGTCGATCTTGGCGCCGTTCGCCAGCGCCAGGTTGACGATGACCTGCCAGGTGGTGCCGGCCAGCACGTCGCCGTTCTCCAGCGAGCTCTGCTGCACGGTGTAGTCGCCCCAGTACTGGCTGGTGAGCGCCTTCTGGTCGTCGAGCAACGCCATCGCCGCATCGAACTGCGCCTGATCGAGGGCATACGGGTTGGTGATGCCCAGCTCGGGCTGAGTGGCCATCAGGTACACCGCCGCATCGGCGATGTAGATGGGGCTGTCGTAGACCGAGACGAACCCGTCGGCCGGCCCACCGGGTTCGAACATGGCACCCCACGAGTCGGGGGCCCCATCGGCGAACGCCTCGGTGTTGTACACCAGCAGGTTGGCGCCACGGCCGTGAGGAACGCCGTACGGCGCCCCGTCGACCGAGTTCCACGGCTGCAGCTTCAGACCCTCGAAGATGTCGGCGTAGCTGGCGAACTCTGCAACATCGATCGCCACGACCTCGTCGCCCGCGATCAAGCGCTGGGTTGCGTCGCCCGAGGCCGACACACCGTCGTACTCGCCGCTCTGCATCAGCTGCACCATCTCGTCGCTCGACGCACCCGTCTTCACGTTGACCGAGCAACTGGTGATCTCCTCGAACGGCGTGACCCAGTCGTACGCCGGATCGGTGGAGCCGTCCTCTGCGTAGCCTGCCCAGGCAACGATGTTGACCTGGCCCTCGGCACCGGCGAGCACGTCGGCGTTGGGCGTCCACATGTAGTCGGTCTCGCCGCCCGTGGTGTCGGGCGTTGCCGTGTCGCCGGTGGTGACTGCAGTGGTCGTGTCGGGGGCTGCGGTGTCGCCCGTGGTGGTCTCGACCGCGGCCGATTCGGCTGTGGTGGCCGCGGTGTCCTTCGAATCGTCGCCACAGGCTGCGGCAACGATGGTCAACGACGCAAGCAGCGCCATTGCCGCTCGAGTCGTTCTCATTGAGTTCCTCATTGGTCTCCCCCTTCAGAGGTGTTGGATCCGCCCGAGTCGGGGGATCTGGTGTCTGCGACTGTGTAGGCCGCGAAGCGCGACCAGGCCAGGCGGATGGAACCGCCGATGGCCACGCCAACGAGCCCGTCGCTCGGCACGCTGGCGAGTAGGTGTGCGCCGTCGGGAAGGTCGACGCGAATTCGGCTGTCGGCGCCGAGGTACTGCAGGTCGGCGACGACCCCGGCGACCGAGATCTCTCCGTCGGCCACCACCTCGTGCACGACACGGATGCGTTCGGGCCTCACGCTGTGCACATCGGCGACGCCCATCAACTGCTGCGACAGCGCCGCGGAGAGCACGTTGCTGGTGCCCACGAAGCCGGCCACGAACGACGTCTCGGGGTGGTCGTAGATCTCGCGGGGCGTGCCCACCTGCTCGATGCGCCCATGGTTGAAGACGGCGATGCGGTTGCTCATGCTGAGTGCCTCACCCTGGTCGTGGGTGACGAACACGAAGGTGATGCCCACCTCGCGTTGGATGGCCTTCAGCTCGACCTGCATCTCTTCGCGCAGCTTGGCATCGAGCGCCCCGAGCGGTTCATCGAGCAGCAGCACCTTCGGGTGGTTGACCAGCGCCCGGGCCAGGGCCACGCGCTGCCGCTGGCCACCGCTGAGCTGGTTGGGCTTGCGATGCCCGAAGCTGCCCAGGCGAACCGCCTCGAGCATCTCGTTGGCCCGCGTGCGCCGCGCCGCCTTGCCCACCTTCTTCACCTTCAACCCGTACTCCACGTTCTGCAGCACGGTCATGTGCGGAAACAGGGCGTAGTCCTGGAACACGGTGTTGACATCGCGATCGAACGGTGCCAGCCCGGTGACATCGCGACCCTGCAGGAGGATGGCGCCTGCCGAAGGGCTCTCGAAGCCGGCGATCATTCGCAGCACGGTGGTCTTGCCGCTGCCGGACGGGCCGAGCAACGAGAAGAACTCGCCTTCGCCGATGCTGAGATCGACCGAATCGACCGCGACGACTTCGTGCTCGCCGGCGCCGAACGACTTGCGCAGGCCGACGAGTTGAATGGCGGGTGGAGTGAGGTTCGACATGGGCTCGTGGTGACGTTCGATGTGACGTTGGATGTGACGCTTGATGTGACGTGATGTGACGTTCGATGTGAGCTGCGCGTGACGTACGGAGGCTGCAGTCGGCGACCCGGAGGCAGCTGAAGATGCGAGGCTAGCCGACCCCGCGGAGGTCACCGTGAGTTCGCGCCGCGCTGCGCCGATCAACGCGGTCAGGCGCTGGTGCTGACCTTCTCGACGACCACCTTCGACGAGCCGCCGGGCTGCATGGTGACACCCAGCAGGCTGTCGCCGGCCTCCATCGTGCGCTTCTGGTGGCTGACGATCAGCAGCTGCGCCTCTCGCCGGAACTCGTGGACCAACCCGAGGAAGCGGTGCAGGTTCACGTCGTCGAGCGCGGCCTCGACTTCGTCCATCACGTAGAACGGCGACGGCCGGCTGCGGAACACGGCGAAGAGGAACGCCAAGGCGGTGAGGCTGCGCTCGCCGCCCGACAACAACGACAGCTTCTTCACGTTCTTGCCGCTGGGCTTGGCCTCGACCTCGACACCGGTGTTCAACAGGTCGTCGGGGTTGGTGAGCACCAAGCGACCCACACCGCCGGGGAAGAGCGTTGCGAACAGGCTGGTGAAGTGAGTGCTCACGTCGGCGAAAGCCGAGGAGAACACGGTTTGGATCTCGAGGTCGACCGCCTTGATCACTCGCATCAGGTCGCGGCGCGTGTTGCGCACGTCCTCCAGCTGCTCCTCCAGGAAGCGGTGTCGCTCTTGCAACTCGTTGAACTCCTCGAGTGCCAACGGATTGATCGGGCCCATCAACCGCAGCTCGCGCTCCAGGTCGCGTACGCGAGCGGCAGGGTTGGTGCCCTCGGGCACCACCGGCAGTTCGGTGGCCTCCGCTGCCGCCGGCTCCAGGTCGTGATCGCGCCGAAGCGCTTCGACCGCGCCTTCCATGCGCATGCGCACTTCCGCTTCGTCGATCTCCACGCGGCGCATGCGCTCGCGGCTCTCTTCCAGCTCCTTCTCGGCGGCGCTGCGCCGGCGACGCAACCCATCGAGGCGCTGAGCGAGCCCACGCACCTCGTCGCTCTGCCGGCGACGGATCTCCAGCAGTTCGTTGTGGCGAACCTCGACGACGTGGCGGTGAGCATCGACGAGCCCGGCCAACCGTTCGATGGCATCGAGGCTGCGCTCCACCGCGACTCGCCGCTGCGCCGCCTCGGTGCGGGCGACCGTGTCGGCCTGCAGGCGACGCTCGGTCTCCTCCAGGCGTCGCTCGAGGAACGTGTGCCGTTCGTGCAGCCCGGCGTTGCGCACCTCGAGGTCTTGACGTTTGCTCGCCAGCCTGGCGGTCTGCGCATCGAGACGGGCGCGGGCCTCGCCGCGAGCCCTGGCGGCCTGGGCCTCGGCCGCTTCGTCGGCCTCCAAGGCGGGAACCAACGTCTCCAGCTCGCTGATGCGTGCACGCTCGCGCTCGGCGCGCTCGTCGGCATCGCCGAGACCACGTTCGACGGTCTCCATCTCGGCCAGCGCCTCGCGACGCTCGCTCTGCGAACGAGTGAGCGCTTCGCTGTTGGCGGTGAAGCCGGCATCGTGCGCATCGAGCCGGCGGGTGAGCTCGTTCTCGTGCTGCCGAGCCGCCTGCAGCTCGGCCTTGGCGCCGGCGAGGCCGGTGTCGCGAGTGGCCAGCTCGGCGGATGCCTGCGCCGAACGCTGCTGAGCCTCCTCCAGCGCCGCAGCCGTGGCACCGCCGCCGGCGGCGCCGATGCGCCAGCCGGTGGGGCCGAAGCGATCGCCGTCGGGGGTGACCACGACGGCCAGCGGATTACCGATGGCCAGGTCGAGCGCTTCCGCCCAACGGCTCACCCGCACCGCACCGCCGAGCACGGCGTCGAGCAGTTCTGGCACCCCGGCGTGGCGGCTGCGCACGTGCGGGCGCACCGCATCACCGCCGCCGATTGCCGTGGGCGCGCCGGCGGGTCGGGCTCCGAGGGCGAGGACGGCACCGTGCACGTTGCTGGCCTGCAGCGACTGCAGCGCCCGCCGACCGGTGTCGGGGGTGGCCACGACGACGGCCTGCAGCGCCTCGCCCAGCGCAGCCTCCACCGCCGGCTCCCAGCCGTCGTCGATCTCGATGACGTCGAGCAGCGTGCCGAGCACACCGTCGACGCCGGCCAGGTGCTTGGCACCGGCACGGGCACGGGCGCCCTCCAGTGCGAGGTTCAGCGCTTCCGCGCGCGCCTTCCAGCGCGACGCCTCCTCCGCTGCTTCCTGGCGACCGGCGAGTGCTGCATCGTGGGCGGCATCGGCGGCGATGCGGCGAGCCTCGGCGGATTCCACATCAGCGACCAGCGCGGCCTCGGCAGCCTGCGACGACTCGCACTCGACGCGCAGCCGCTCGCACTGGCCGTCGAGGCGCTCGGCGCGTTGGCGCAGCGCATCGAGACGGGTTCGCTGGCGGCGCAGCTCGACGTCGGCGCGTTCGAGGTTGCCGCGCATGGAGCGCAGCTCGCCGCGCACTTCCGCAGCAGCGCTGGCAGCCGAGGTGCTGTTGGAGATGCCGTCGATGGATGCCAGGGTCTCGCGCCGCTGATCCCCGAAGGCAGCTTCCTCGGCGGCCAGCTCCTCGGCCTCCGGGCCCACCGCGAGCAGGTCGGCTTCGACGCCGGCCAGCTCGTCGCGCAGACGCTGGGCGTCGGCTTCCAGGTTGGCGACGACGCCGCTGTCCATCAGCTGCCCACGGTCGCGTTCCATCGAGCGACGGCGCTCGACCAGCACTGCGGCAATGCCGCGGGCACGCTCGCGCAACTGCTCGACGCGCACCATCTCGTCGCCGAGGTCGGTGTCGCCGCGAGCGGTGAGCTCGGCCTCGGCTGCCATCACACCGGTGTCGAGTGCGGCCAGTTCGGTGCGCAACGCCTGCTCCGCAGCACTGAGCGTCAGCTTCTCCCCCGCCTGCGTCGACATGCGCGCGCGCAGCGAGGCGATCTCGCGACCCGCCACGAAGACCCGCAACGCGTCGAGCTCTGCCACCAGGTCGCCGTGGCGGCGCGCGGCATCGGCCTGACGCTCCAACGGTCGCAGCTGCCGACGCACCTCGCGCAGCAGGTCCTGTACGCGCAGCAGGCTCGCCTCGGTGGCATCGAGCCGGCGCTCGGCCTTCTCCTTGCGGCGACGGTACTTCAGCACGCCGGCTGCTTCTTCGACGATGCTGCGTCGATCCTCGGGCCGCGCGTTGAGCACCGCATCGATCTGACCCTGGCTGACGATCACGTGCTGCTGGCGGCCGACGCCGGCGTCGCTGAGCAGCTCTTGCACATCGAGCAGGCGGCAGTTGACGCCGTTGATCGCGTACTCGCTCTCGCCCGTGCGGAACAGCGTTCGGCTGACGGTGACCTCGGTGAACTCGATGGGGAGCAGACCTGCCGAGTTGTCGAGCGTGAGGATCACCTCCGCACGGCCCAGTGCGGGACGCTTGGCGGTGCCGGCGAAGATGACGTCGTCCATCTTCTGACTGCGGACAGCACTGGGCGCCTGCGCGCCGAGCACCCACGCAATGGCGTCGACCACGTTCGACTTGCCGGAGCCGTTGGGACCGACGACGACTGTCACCCCCGGCTCGAGTTGCAGGGTGGTGGCGTCGGCGAACGACTTGAAACCTTTGAGGGTGAGCGACTTCAGGAACACAGCGTCGGCGACGTTATCAAGGGTCGGGACCGCCCGCCGCTTCCGCCCCACCGCCCGCCCCCTCCGCCGTGACGTAAAGGCTGTCGGGCGTGTAGCCGGGGCTGTGAGTCGGGGTTCTCGACACAAACGTGGCTGGCGAGCGCTACTTCTGGCATCGCGGGCAGAAGTGCGTGCCACGTCCTGCAACCGCCACCTTGACGATGTCGGCCTTGCCGCACGTGAGGCAGCGCTGACCCGCTCGGTCGTACACCCGGTGGTGCAGCTGGAACCAGCCCGCCTCACCATCGAGGCCCACGTACTGGGTGTCGGCCAAGGTGCTGCCACCGGCCTCGATGGCTTCACCCAGCACCGACATGATGGCGGCATGCAACCGAGTGATCTCGCGCGGCGTGACCGCGTCGGACGGGCGATCCCACCGGACGCCGGCGAGATGCAGGCTCTCGTCGCAGTAGATGTTGCCGATGCCGGCGATCACGTGCTGGTCGAGCAGCAGCGCCTTGATCTGGCGCGACCGGCTGCGGAGCAGCCCCGCGAACTGCGCCCGGCTGAGCCCGTCGGCGATGGGGTCGACGCCCATCTTCGCCAACTCGGGCAGTTCGACGGCCACGTTGACCGGGTCGAAGACCACCACTTCGCCGAACGTGCGAGGGTCGACGAACCACAGCTCCTGCGCCGGCTCGCCGGCGAGGTGCATCACCACGTGCGTGTGGGCCGGCCGTGGGGTGCCGGCGGCGGCGACCAGCAGGCGGCCGCTCATGCGCAGGTGCATCATCAGCTCCTCGCCGGTGTCGAGCGGGCACAGCAGGTACTTGCCGCGCCGATTGACGCACACGATGGTGGCGCCGGTGAGGCCGTCGATCACGGCTTGGCGGGAAGTTCGCCGCACCGTTCGCTCACGGCCCACCTCCACCCGGGTGATCCTCCTGCCGACCACCTGTGCCTGGAGGCCACGGCGCACGGTCTCGACCTCGGGAAGCTCGGGCATCGCGTGCTCAGCCGCGCCCGTCGTTCGAGTCGCTGTCGTTCGGGTCGCCGTCGTTCGGGTCGCCGTCGTTCGGGTCGCCGTCGTTCGGGTCGCCGTCGTCGGACAGCGACACCCAGGCCTGCTCGGCGGCGGCCTGCTCGGCGGTCTTCTTCGATCGGCCCTCCCCGTAGCCCACCGACTGGCCGGCCACGATCACCGTCGCGAAGAATCGCTTGTCGTGGTCCGGGCCGCTGTCGCTGAGCACGTACACGGGAGCCGTGTCGTGCAGGCGGGCGGTGAGCTCCTGCAGCACCGTCTTGAAGTCCAACCGGTCGAGGCGCAGCGCGGCGGTCGCCATGCGATCGGTGAACAGGCGCTCGACGAGGCCGAAGGCCGCCGGCGGCCCACCATCGAGGTACACCGCACCCAGCACCGCCTCGAAGGCATCGCTGAGGATCGACGGCTTGGATCGACCACCGGCGGCGTCTTCGCCTTTGCCCAGCAGGATGCAGTCGCCCAGCCGGATCTCGAGCGCGACCTCGGCCAGCGCCGATGCATTGACCACGCTCTTGCGCAGGTCGGTGAGCTTGCCTTCGGCGAGATCGCCGTGCACTCGGTAGGCCAGGTCGGCCACCACCCAGCCGAGCACGGCGTCGCCCAGGAACTCGAGCCGCTCGTTGCTGGGCGGGCCACCCACTTCGGCGCACCAGCTGCGATGAGCCAGCGCACGGCGCAGCAGGCCAGGATCCCGGAACTCGTAGCCGAGGTGCCGACCGAGCTCGGTGAGATCTGGGTCTGGCCGCACCGAACTGTCAGTTGCCCTTGACCCGGTCGTACACGTAGTCGACGGCGTCGCGCACGGTCTTCAGGTCGACGAGGTCTTCATCCTCGATGCGGAACCCCACCGATCGCTCGGCCAGGTCCTCCTCGAGCGCCTCGACCAGTTCGATGAGCGCCAGCGAGTCGGCGTCGAGGTCGTCGACGAACGACTGACCTTCCGAGATGGTGGACGGATCGATCTCCAAGATGTCGGCGAGGTTGGCGCGGACGATCTCGAAGACACCTTCACGGTCGAGTGGATCGTTTTCGACGTTGGGTTCTGCAGGCACCTGGGCACTCCTGGCGGTCATGTGTGAGCGGGAGGAGGCTAGCGCCGCCGGGAGGGCCTGACGGTGAACCGCGCCTCGCCCGATTCAGGGGGTGGCAGCGAACGCGGCCGTGATCTCGGCGACCAGGCCGGTGTGCACCATCTCCTGTGCGAGCTTGATGGCATTGACGATCGCCGTTTCTCCCGACGAGCCATGGCTGATGATGCAGATTCCGTCGACACCCAGCAGCACTGCGCCACCCTGCGTATCGGGGCTCATCGCGGTGTGCAGCGGCAACAGCGCCGGCAGCAGCGCATCGGCGGGCTCCTTGTACTGCGGCTCGCTCGCGAACGCAGTGAGCAGAGCGTTGAACAGCACCTTCAGCCCGCCCTCGAGCGTCTTCAACGCCACGTTGCCCGTGAAACCGTCGGTGACGATGACGTCGGCGGTCTTCTTCATCAGGTCGCGGCCTTCGACGTTGCCGATGAAGTCGATGCCGGGAGCGTTGGACAGCAGCTCGAAGGCCTCCTTGCGCAGCGAATCGCCCTTGCCCGGCTCCTCGCCGATGGAGAGCAGACCGACCGTCGGATGCTCGATGCCGTAGCGATGACGGGCGTAGATGGCACCCATCACGGCGAACTGCACCAGCCACTCGGCCTGCACCTCGGCGTTGGCGCCCGCGTCGAGCAAGATGTTGGGCCGCTCGCCCGGCACCGGGATGGGCGTGGCGATGGCGGGGCGGTTGACACCCTTCACCCGACCCATGCGCAGCAGGGCAGACGCCATCGTGGCCCCGGTGTTGCCGGCGGACACCATTGCACTGGCCGTGCCGTCGCGCACGGCCTCGGCGGCGCGCACCAGCGTGGAGTCCTTCTTGCGGCGAACCCCTTGCGCCGCGTCATCGTGCATCTCGATGACTTCCGAGGCACGGATGAGTGGTAGCTCGCCACAACCCTCGAGCCCCTCGGGCCCGACGAGCACAACAGGAATCCCCAACGCAGCGGCGGCATGCGCGCCGGCGAGGATGTCGCCCGGCGCTCGGTCGCCACCCATCGCATCGACCGCGATCGGCAGCATCACAGTCTCGCGGCTCAGCCGACTTCTACGGCAACGCGGTCCTTGTACCAGCCGCAGCTGGGGCACACCGTGTGCGGCAGCTTGGCAGCGGCGCAGCGCGGGCAGATGCTGCGCGACGGCGCAGCCAGCTTCCACGCGCCAGCGCGGTGGCTGCGCGTCTTCATCTTCGACTTCTTCTTCTTGGGAACAGCCATGAGGACTCCCGGAATCGGACGAGGGAAGCTCCCTCGGCACACGAGCTAGGAGAGGCTAGCGGCGCAGGGAGGCGGGTTGCTACCCGCAACCGTGCTCAGTCGCCAGGATCGGCGAGATCGTGCAGCTGGTCGAGCGCCGACCAACGGGGGTCGGTCGGCGCGGCGGCGCAACCACACGGGCCGTCGTTGAGGTTGGCGCCGCACGTGAGGCACAGACCGGCGCAGTCGGGCCGGCACAGCGGGGTGCTGGGGACATCGAGCAGCACCAGCTCGCGCACCACGTCGCGCAAGTCGAGCTGGTCGCCCACGATCTCGAACGCCTCCGGGTCGGTGACGGTGCGTTGGTACAGCTCGTGCACTTCGCTGACCTGCGTGCCACCCGTGTCGGCCAGGCAACGGCGGCACACGCCATGCCACGGCACGCTGAGCTCGCCGTCGACCACGATGCCGTCGTTGAGCGCCTCCAGATGCAGCCGCACGCTCACCTCTGCGTCGTCGGCGAAGCGAACAGGGTCGACCACCTCCAGCTCGGCGAGCAGCGACGACAGTTCGACGGTCTTCTGGCTGCCCGGCCGGCGCAGCAGCTCGGAGGCATTGACTCGCAGCGGGTTTGCCATGCGCTGCTACCGATCCTGATCGAAGAAGCCCTTCGTGGGGTCTTCTTCCTCGAGGTCGTCGCCCTCGTGGTGCTGGCCGATGGCCAGTCGCGAACGACCGGCCTGCACCGTCTTGGTGAGCTTGTCGAGCAGGATCTCGAAGCTGCCCAACCGCTGGTCGAGGAAGTCTTCGGTTTCGTGCCGCAGCCGGCGGGCGTCGGTGTCGGCGGCCTCGCTGATCTGGCGCGCACGCTGCTCGGCGGCACGTACGACCTCGGTGCGCTGCACCATGCGTTCGGCCTGCACCCGTGCGGCCTCCAGCAGCTCGTCGGCCTCGCGCCGGGTCTTGGCGACGAACTCCTGACGCTCCTTGATCATCCAGCGGGCCTGGCGCATCTCGTCGGGCAGCCGGTGCAACGTCTCTTCCAGCAGCTCGATGATCTCGTCGCGGTCGATGCGCGGTGACGACGAGAGCGGCATCGTCGGTGCGGTGGCAATGATGTCGACAGCACGCCGCAGCATTGCTTCCGCGTCGCCGACGTAGCCGTTGGTGGAGCGAACGAACGCGTCGGAGTCGTCGAGCTCATCGTCGTCGTAGTCGTCGTCGTACTGGTCGTCGTGGCTCATGAGTTCTCAGAGGTGTTCAGGTGCTGGCTCTGGTGAGGCGGCACGTGTGGCGGGCAACGGTGTACCGGGGAACAACTTGGCAAGCTCGGCGGCAACCGGAGCGGGGACCAGCGAGGTGACGTCGCCACCGTACTGCGCGATCTCGCGAATGAAGCGGCTGCTGATCGACACCAGCGCGGGCTTACACGGCAGGTAGACCGTACGCACACCGCTGACTGCGTGGTTGGTGTGAGCCATCTGCTGCTCCACCTCGAAGTCGCCGCCCGTACGCAAGCCCTTCACGATGAAGGCCGCCTTCACCTGCTTGACCGCATCGACCGCAAGACCCTCGAAGGCCATCACCTTCACCGAGGGGAGGTAGGAAATGCTGGCGCGGATCATGTCTTTGCGCTGTGCGAGCGAGAACATGCCACTGGGCTTGGTGGGGTTGTGCATCACGCCCACGATCACCTTGCCGAAGAGCGCCACCGATTGCTCGATGACATCGATGTGGCCGAGGTGCAGCGGATCGAAGCTGCCGGGATAGAGGACGGTCGCCATGGCGGCATCACGCTAGCCGTTCATGCTGCGTTGGTTTCCAGCAGTGCGCAGCACGGCGGCGGCAACCCGGCGCTGTCAGCGCTCGAGCAGCGTCACCCACGTGCGGCCGTAGCGGCGAGCGCGCAGTTGCGACCAACCCTCGGGCGCGTCGACCGGGTCGTCGGCCTCGGCCACGACCAGGCCGACATCGACCAGTTTGAGCAGCGCCGGCCAGGCCTCGAACGCGTACGGGGGGTCGATGAAGGCGACATCGACGTTGCGCATCGCCGGCACCCACGCCAACACGTCGGTGCCGTGCACGGTGCAACGGTCTTCGATGCCCAACGTGGCGATGTTCTCGCGCAAGGCGATGAGCGCCGCCCGATCGCGTTCGACGAACACGCACTTCTCGGCACCGCGGGAAACGGCCTCGATGCCCAAGGCACCAGAGCCGGCGAACAGATCGGCCACGACGGCACCCTCGAGCACCCCCATGCTGGCGAGCGAGTTGAAGACGGCCTGGCGCACCTTGTCGGTGGTGGGCCGGGTGGTGTCGCCCTCGGGCGTCACCAATCGACGCCCGCCGAACTCGCCCGAGATCACCCGCATGCCGTCACTGCTTCCATCCGGGCCAGACTACGGGTGTGCTGCAGCCAGAGACCACCATCGTCTGCGTCGACTGCGGTGGTCGTTGTCACCTGCTCAGCTACCCGCCCGAGGACGGCATCTGGCTGCCGGGCGACATCGTCGCCTACCGCTGCGAGGACTGCCGCGACCGCTGGGACCTCGTACTTCCCGACGAGGAGGAAGGCGCTCCCGACCGCAGCGGCGACTGGTGAGGCGCATGCACGTGCAGCGCGCAGTCGGGTCGAATCAGTCGGTGGCGTCGGTGCCTTGCGCGCAGGGGGTATCGATCTCGGGTGTCTGCGGCCCGTCGTCGAAGTAGCCGACGAACTGCGCCAGCCGGGGGTCGGTGACGCTGTCGAGCTGCAGCTGCTTGCCCCAGGCCGACGCCACCACCGGCGCCGGGAGACCGGAGAACGGGCTGACCAGCACCTCCTTGCCGGTCTCGGCGAACTGCTGCAAGATGGCCACGTCCGCGGCTGGAAGATCGGCAGCGTGAGTGATCCAGACCGCGCCGTGCTCCATCGAGTGCACGCCGCGCTCCTTCGGGAACTCGACGTCGTAGAACCCGCACGTCTGCCACACGGGGTTGTGCGGGCCACCGACCGGCGGCGTCTGCGGGTAGTCCACCGGCGTGTCGACGTGGGTGCGCTCGAGATCGGTGAAGGTCTGCGTTCCTTCCGGCTCGGCAGCGACGGCCACCGAAGACCCGCCGCTCGCCGGGCTGGCACCGCCCCCGTCGTCGGCGCACGCGGCGCACACCAGCAGAAGGCCAAGGAGAGCAGCAAGTGAACGGCGCATCCGGGCATTCTGTCGGGTGAGCGAGCGAGTGCGGCGTCAGCTCTTGAAGAGGAACGCCTCGTCGTCGGCAGTGAAGAGCAGGCGCAGCTCGTCGAGGAGGAGCGGGTTGTCGTCGAGCATCGGATCGGGATCGACGATCCCGAACGCCACTTCGCGCGCCAGCGCGACCAGCTCGCGGTCGCGACGCAACGACGCCAGACGCAGATCGCTACGACCCTTCTGCGCGGTGTTCATCAGCGTGCCTTCACCGCGCAGGTCGAGGTCGACCTCGGCGAGCTCGAAGCCGTCGGTGGTGGCAACCAGCGCCTCGACCCGCGGGTTGCTGCCCTCCACCTGCTGGGTGACCAGCCAACACGTGGATGCGTGCGCGCCACGGCCCACTCGGCCGCGCAGCTGATGCAACTGGGCGATGCCGAACCGGTCGGCATCGATGATGACCATCACGGTTGCGTTGGCCACGTCGACGCCGACCTCGATGACGGTGGTGGCCACGAGCACGTCGATGTCGCCGCGACGGAACGCATCCATCACGGCCTCCTTCTCCGACGACGGCATCCGACCGTGCAGCAACGCGATGCGCAAGCCCTGCAGCTCGTCGTGATGCAGCCGTTCGAACGTCTCCTGTGCGCTGGCCACCTCCAGCTTCTCGCTCTCCTCGATGAGCGGGCACACCACGTACGCCTGCCGACCGGCGGCGACCTCGTCGCGCACGGTGGCCCACGCACCTTGCTCCATCAGCGGCCCGTTGGCCCACTTCGTGACGATGGGCGTGCGACCCGGCGGTAGCTCGTCGAGCACGCTCACATCGAGGTCGCCGTACACGGTCATCGCGGCCGTACGAGGGATCGGCGTGGCGGTCATCACCAGCACGTCGGGCACCACGTCGCCGTCGCCCTTGGCCCGCAGGGCCGCGCGCTGCTCGACCCCGAAGCGGTGCTGCTCGTCGACCACCACCACGCCGAGGCTGTGGAACTGCACCCCTTCCTGGATGAGCGCATGGGTGCCGATCGCGATGTCGACGGTGCCGTCGGCGAGGCCGGCCAACACGTCGCGGCGATCGCCGCCCGTGATGCGGTTGGTGAGCAGTTCGACGCGCAGCGGGCGATCGCCGAACAGGTTGCCCGGGTCGGGAACCGTGACACCATCGAGGAGCCGGCGCACGCCGGTGGCGTGCTGCTCGGCGAGCACCTCCGTGGGCGCCATCAGCGCACCTTGATGGCCGCCCTGCACCGCGGTGAGCATTGCGCTGACGGCAACCAGGGTCTTGCCGGCGCCCACATCGCCCTGCAACAGGCGGTGCATCGGGTGCGGGCCGGCCAGGTCGGCCTCGATCTCGGCGATCGTTCGTTGCTGCGCGCCGGTGAGCTCGTACGGCAACGCCGCCCGCAAACGCCCGACCAGCTCGCCGTCGAGCCGGTGACGAATGCCCCGCGACTCGCGTTCGATCGCCCGCTTGCGCATCACCAGCACTGTCTGCACACGCAGCAGCTCATCGAAGGCGAGGCGTCGACGAGCCTGCTCCTTCTCCCCCATCGTCTCGGGAACGTGGATGTCGTGCAGTGCTCGGTGCCGGGTGATCAGGCCGAGGCGTGTGCGAACACCGACGGGTACCGGATCGGCGAGGCCACGGGCCTCGCAACGCTTGAGTGCGTCCTCCACCCAACCCGCGATCTCCCACGTGCTGAGCGCGGCCTTCTCGCTCTGCGGATAGATGGGCACGATGCGGCCGGTGCGGTCGCCGATCATGTCGACGACGGGGTTGGTCATCTGCAGCCCGCCGCGGTACACCTCGGGCTTCCCGAAGAGCGCGATCTGCAGGCCCTCGCGCAACTGCTTCTCGCGCCACGGCTGGTTGAAGAAGACCACGTGGAGACGGCCGCTGCCGTCGCCCACCACGGCCTCGACGATGGACCGACGGTTGCGCCCGACGCGCTTGGTGACGGTGCGGACAGCCACCAGCACCAGCGCCTCGCGAGCGGGCTGCAGGTCGCTGACCCGGCACTCGTTGGTGCGATCCACCCAGCGCCGCGGGTACGTGGTGAGCAGGTCGAGCACGTTCTCGACGCCCACCTCGCGCAGCGCTGCGAGCTTCTTGTCGCCCACCCCTTTCAACCGATCGACCCCGATCGCGGACAGGTCGCGAAGGGTGATCTGGCTCACTCGACGCCGAAGAGGTAGGGGTAGAGCGGTTGCCCGCCGCGATGCACTTCCACTTGCACACCCGGGCGATGCTGGTCGAGCCAAGCGTGGATGACGTCGGTGTGGCCGCCGGTGGCATCGGCGCCTTCGATGACGGTGACGATCTCGCGTGCCGGCCCCACCAGGTGTTCGAGCAGGGCAACGGTGGCCCCGTCGAGCGTGCCACTGATGGCCACGATGCCATCGCCGCGCACGATGCCGATCCAGTCGCCCTCGGCGACGGCGCCGGCATCGGTCTTGGTGGCACGCACCGCCTGGGTGACTTCGCCGGTGGCCATCGCTTCCGCCGATTCGGTCATCTGCTCGGCGTTGGCCGCGGCGTCGGCCTCCGGGTCGTAGAGCACCAGCGCGGCCAGCGCTTCGGGCATCGAGCGGGTGGGCACGACGAAGACGGTCTTGGTGGTGAGCCCGGCCAGCTGCTCGGCAACCGGGATGATGTTCTTGTTGTTGGGCAGCACCACCACCTGCTGCGCGTTCACCGCTTCGACCGCGTCGAGCAGTTCGGCAGTGGAGGGGTTCAGCGTTTGACCGCCCGTGACCACGCCCTGCACGCCGAGCTGACCGAACAGCTCGGAGAGGCCGTCGCCGCTGGAGACCGCCACGATGGCGCAGGTGACGGGTGGCAGCCCGGCGCCTGCCTTCGGGGCATGCCCACCGAGCGCCGCTTCGCGATGCGCATGCTCCTCGGCCACTTCCTCGAACAGGTCGGTGACGCGGATCTGCTTGGGGCGGCCGCCGAGATCGATGGCCACTTCGATCGCAGCGCCGATGTCGTTGGTGTGCACGTGGCAGTTCCAGATGCCGTCGCCACCGACGACGACGATGCTGTCGCCGATCTCACCCCAGTCCTGCTTGAAGGCCTGGATCTTGCCGTCGTCGAGGTGCAGGAAGTACATCACTTCGTAGCGCAGCTCGCTGACATCGAGCTGACCGTGCAGATGGGCCTCGGCGGCGCGGTGCTGCGACATTGCGTCGAGCTGATCGGCGGACGGCCCCTCGATGTCGTCGGGCTCGGGGATGGGCACACCGTCGACCACGTGCAACGCCGAATCGAGCAGCAGCAGGAAACCGGCACCGCCGGCATCCACCACCCCGGCATCCTTCAGCACGGGCAGCATGTCGGGGGTGCGATCGAGCGCCGACTTGCCCGCATGTCGGGCGGCACGCAGCACCATCACCAGCGAGCCACCCTCCTGGGCGGCGTCGTGCGCGGCATCTGCAGACTCGCGAACGACGGTGAGGATGGTGCCTTCGATGGGCTTGAGCACTGCCTGGTACGCCGCCGCGGAGGCCGCCTTCAGCGCCTCGGCCACCTTCAACCCGGTGCCCTCGGTGGCTTCCTTGAGGGTGCCAACGAGGCCGCGCAGGATCTGGCTGAGGATGACCCCGCTGTTACCGCGAGCGCCCATCAGGCTGCCGTGGCTGATGGCATTGCAGGTGGGCTCCAGCCCATGGTCGGCGCCCTCCAGCTCGGCAACCACCGCATCGAGCGTGCGTGCCATGTTGGTGCCGGTGTCGCCATCGGGCACCGGGTAGACGTTGAGCCGGTTGATCCCAGGGGCGTGAGCCTTCATCGCATCGCGGAACGTGATGACGGTGTGGCGCAGCGCATCGGGGCTGAAGTGTTCCAGGGTCGGCACGGCGGCCAGACTACTGACGCCCGACTCGTACCCAGCACCCGTCACCTGTTGCGAGGGCTTGGCGATTGCGGGAACTTCGCTGGTAGCATCTCTGCGCTCGTTTGGATCGCTCCTGGAAGAAGTTACGTCATGGCAGCAGTATGTGAAGTGTGTGGCAAGGGCCCGAGCTTCGGCATGAACGTGTCGCACTCGCACCGTCGCACGAAGCGTCGTTGGAACCCGAACATCCAGCGCGTCCGCGCCCTGGTCAGTGGCTCCCCGAAGCGCCTCAACGTGTGCACCGGCTGCATCAAGAGCGGCAAGATCGTCAAGGCCGGCTGAGGCCTTCCCGTGCAGGGCGTCATCAAGAGCTTCGATCCGGCCTCGGGCGACGGCATCGTCATGTGCGACACCGATCTCGCCGACTACGACCTGGCCAACGATGCACTCGTCGGCTCGATCTTCCGCATGCTGCGCCAAGGCCAGCGCGTGGTGTTCGATCTCGACACCGCCGGCAGGGCCACGCGCCTGCGCCTCGGTAGCGAGGTCGACATGGAGACGCCCGGTCACTGACCGGTGCGCCACCCGAACTGCCCGGCCGCGAGGCCGGGCTTTTCTCTTTCTGCCTCGCTCTTTGTCAGAATGAGCGCAGCACCCACGGGTGCGCATCCCCCGAAGGAGTTACCCCCCATGACCGGAACCACGAGCAACACCCGATTGCAGCAGTGGGTGGCCGACTGGGCCGCAATCCTTCAGCCATCCGACGTGTACTGGTGCGACGGCTCGGCTGACGAGTACGACCGTCTCGCGCAGGACCTGGTCGATGCAGGCATCTTCACCCGGCTCGACGAAGCCAAACGCCCCAACAGCTACTGGGCCCACAGCGACCCGGGCGACGTGGCTCGCGTGGAGGACCGCACCTTCATCTGCTCCGCTCTGCAAGAAGACGCCGGCCCCACCAACAACTGGCGCGACCCTGCCGAGATGCGCGCCGAGATGACCACGCTGTACACCGGCGCGATGAAGGGCCGCACGATGTACGTCGTGCCGTTCAGCATGGGCCCGCTCGGCTCGCCCATCGCACACATCGGTGTGCAGCTCACCGACAGCGCCTACGTGGCCACCAACATGCGCATCATGACCCGCATGGGTCAAGGCGCTCTCGATGTGCTCGGCGACGGCGAGTGGGTGCCGTGCGTGCACTCGGTCGGCGCCCCGCTCGAACCCGGCCAGGCCGACAGCGCGTGGCCGTGCAACCCCGACAACAAGTACATCGTCCACTTCCCCGACACGCGCGAGATCATGTCGTTCGGCTCCGGCTACGGCGGCAACGCGCTGCTGGGTAAGAAGTGCTTCGCGCTGCGCATCGCGTCGGTGATGGCACGCGACAACGGCTGGTTGGCCGAGCACATGCTCATCCTCAAGCTCACCAACCCCGCCGGCGAGTCGAAGTTCATCGCTGCCGCGTTCCCCAGCGCCTGCGGCAAGACCAACCTCGCCATGCTGGTGCCCACCATCCCGGGCTGGAAGGCCGAGACCATCGGCGACGACATCTGCTGGATGAAGCACGGAGACGACGGCCGCCTGTACGCGATCAACCCCGAAGCCGGCTTCTTCGGCGTGGCACCGGGCACCGGCTGGGACACCAACGCCAACGCGATGCACAGCCTGCACAGCAACAGCATCTTCACCAACACCGCGCTCACCTCCGACGGCGACGTGTGGTGGGAGGGCATGAGCGACGACCAGCCGGCCCATGCCACCGACTGGAAGGGCAACGAGTGGACACCTCAGTCCGAGTCGGTGGCGGCGCACCCCAACGCGCGCTTCACCGCTCCGGCAGCGCAGTGCCCGTCCATCGCCCCCGAGTGGGAGGACCCCGCTGGTGTGCCCATCAGCGCCATCCTCTTCGGTGGGCGCCGGCGCACCACGGTGCCGCTGGTGAACGAAGCGTTCGACTGGAACCACGGCGTCTTCCTGGGTGCCACGATGGGCTCGGAGACCACGGCCGCGCAGCAGAGCGCCGCCGGCGTGCTGCGCTTCGACCCGATGGCCATGCTGCCGTTCTGCGGTTACAACATGGGCGATTACTTCGCTCACTGGCTGGCCCTCGGCGACGCCGCCGATGCAGCCAGCCTGCCGAAGATCTTCTTCGTCAACTGGTTCCGTCGCGACGACGACGGCCGCTTCCTGTGGCCCGGCTACGGCGAGAACTCGCGAGTGCTCAAGTGGGTGTTCGAACGGCTCGACGGCACGGCCGACGCGGTGAAGACCGCCATCGGCTACCTGCCCACCCTCGACGGGCTCGACACCGAGGGCCTCGACGTCAGCGCAGCCGACATGGCGGCCTTGCTGTCCGTCGACACCGATGGGTGGAAGGCTGCGCTGCCGCAGTTCGAGGCGCACCTCGCCCAGTTCGGCGACAAGCTGCCCGCCGAGCTCACCACACAGCTGCAGCGGCTCGCCGCCGCGCTCTGATCTCCGCTCACCGAAGCGGGCTCATCCCCTGACCGCGATGAGCATCGCGCGGATGCCCAGACCCATCACGAACAAGCTGCCGAAGCCGTACAACAGGTACAGGCGGTGCCGCATCTGGATGCGGTAGCTGTAGATGATCGCGATCGCGATGATGGCGACGAACCCGTAGAAGGCATGGAACTCGGGCAACGGCACGTGGTAGCGACCGACCATCACGGCGCCGAGCACGGCCTGCACGAACACCGTCAGCTGGGCTGCGCCGATGAACCACCACAGCGCGCGCACACGCAACGCAGCCAGCCAGTGAGCTGCGATCGCCCACACGCCGGCCATGCCGTTGCCGAGCACGACCACCCAGGCCCAGCTCTCGTGGATGCTCCGCGTCGTCGCGAGACCGTTGGCCAGCATCGCGCCGAACCTACTCACCACATCCGGCGCCACCCACGAACGACAAGATCGTGTCGGTGTCGGCGGTGCCGCTGAGGAACCCGTAGAGCCCCGGCTCGATCTCGAACCCGGCGCCGCTGAACTCGTCTTCGGGCTTCACGTTGACCGCCGGGTAGGCCCCACGCAACGACGCCACCGTGGAGCCGACGCCGATGTCGGCACTCGTGGCCAGACCGAATGGAGCGATGACATCGCCGAATGCCTGCCCATACGTGAACGAGGCGAAGTGACGCACACCGGTGAGGTAGTCGGTGAAGAACAGCGACAGATCCTTCCAGTCGACGAAGCGCACGGCGGTGCCGGGGCAGGCAACCCCGGTGGCCACCGGGTCGACCCATCCGGAGTCGGTGGTGGGGATGCCGAGGATGGAGTTGACGTAGTCGACGACACCATCGGCGTCGGCACCGAACTGGGCGTCGCCAAGGCCCGTCGCCGACAGCGAGAGACCGAGCACCGGCGCGATGGTGGTCGTCGTCGTGGCCGGCACCGTCGAGGTGGTGGAGGTGGTCGACGTGGTGGTCGCAGCGGCAGTGGTGGTGACCGCAACGGTGGTCGCGACCACGGTGGTGGCGGTTGGGGCAGTGGTGGTGGTGCCCGGGCCGCTGCTCTCGTCACTGCAGCCGGCGATCAGCGAGGCCGCAGCACACACGGCGATCAGGAAGGTTCGACGAGACGTCATGGCCGGAAGTCTGCCAGCGGAACTGCCCATCAACGGATCAGGGTGTCGGCTTCGTGGCCACCTTCAACGAGGTGGAGCGCCCCGTGCAACACGTCGATGACCGTCACGGAGCAGTTGTCGAGGCTGCGGATCACCAGGCGGTCGTCGCCGGTCGCAACGCCGATGGCCGCGTTGATGGCAATGAAGTGACTGGTGACCACCGTGTCGTGTGGCAGCGCCGCCAGCGCGGCGGCGACGCCATCGCGGAACTCGGTGTAGCGCGGGCCGAGTGCCGCCCAGCTACCCGCCATCGCGAGGCGGAGCCATTCCACCCGATCGGCCATCGCCACGCCCTCCGGCGAAGGGATCTCGGCCACTGCCGGCTCGATGCGCGCCGACACACCCCACGCCTGGGCCAGCCCGGAGGCCGTCTCCTGGCAGCGCAGCAGCGGGCTGGACACCAGCTCGAGCGGGCCCAGCGGCGCCAAGCGAGCGGTCATCGCCGCTGCCTGGTGGCGCCCGACGGCATCGAGCCCCGGGTCGGGGTCGGTGTTCCAACCGGCAGCTGCCCGCCCGTGACGCACGAGATACAGGCGAGGCATCTCAGCAGGCCCTCATGACAACGACCTCATCACAACGACCTCATCACAACGACCTCATGACAACGACATCATGCGAACGACGTCATTCGAACAGCCAGCCCTCGCGCAGCGGGTGGTTGGCCCCCACACGGATGTACCACTCGGTACCGAAGGCCATGGCGAACGGCTCGTCGGGCAGCGAGCTGAAGAACCCGGCATCGGTGATCTGGCTCTTGTAGCAACGGATGGACGCTCGCTTCGCCGCCACGTACTGGCTGACGTCGACCATGTGGGTGAGCTCGCTCTCGGGCGTACCGAACGGGTTGCCGTCGTCGGCCGGAGCATCGGGGTCCCAGTCCTCGCCGTCGGGGCCGCTGGCCTCGCCCTGCTCGCGGGCCATGTCGAAGAAGCGCTTCATCGCATCGCGGTTCATCGTCGACTCGAACACCGCCGGCGTGCCGGCCAGCTCGGCGGCGCGGTGGCCGACCGTGTGCACCTTGATGTGATCGGGGTGGCCGTAGTTGCCGTGCCAGTCGTAGGTGGTGAGCACATCGGCGGCCTCCTCACGCAGGATCGCCGCCAGCTTGCCGGCCGCTTCGTTGACCGGTGCCTGCAGGAAGGAACGCTCGTGATGGTTCTGCTCCCAGCCGGTCATTCCGCTGTCGGCGTAGTTCAGCCACTCGAGTCGATGCACGCCGAGGGCCGCCACCGACAGCGCCGTCTCGGCTCGCCGGCGATCGACCAACGACTCGCCCTCGGCAAGATCGTCGGGCGACTCGCCATGATCGCCGTTGGTGGCGACCACCAGGACCACGCGATGGCCTTCGGCAACCGCGCGCGCCATGGTGCCCCCGGTGCTGATGCTCTCGTCGTCGGGGTGTGCGTGAAAACAGACCAGCGTGCCCATCAAGACGACGCTACAGCCCCACCGGCCACCAGCGACTCGATGCGCTCGGGGGTGAAACCCCAGTCGGCGAGCACGGCCCGCGAGTGCTGCCCCGGGTGTGCCGGCGGCGAGTCGACCAGTGCGACCGTGCGCGAGAACCTGGGGGCCGGCGCCGGCTGGGGGGTGCCGGCAACCTCGATGAAGGTGTTGCGAGCCACGTTGTGCGGGTGAGCGGCCGCTTCGCTCATCGTGAGCACCGGCGCGAAGCAGACATCGGTGTGCTCCATCTCCGCGCACCACTCGTCGCGCGTCTTGGCCAGCATCACCGCGCGCAGGCGTGTCTTGAGGTGCGGCCAGTGCGATTTGTCCATCTGCTGCGCGAACTCGGCGTCGCCGGCGAGACCCGTGATGCGCATCAGCTCCGCATAGAACTGCGGCTCGATGGAACCCAACGACACGTACTTGCCGTCGGCGCACTCGAACACGTCGTAGAAGTGGGCGCCGGTGTCGAGCAGGTTGGTGCCCGGAGCGTTCTCGTCGTGGACGCCGATGCTCTTCATCGCCCAGAACATGCTCATCAGTGTTGCTGCGCCATCCACCATCGCAGTGTCGACCACCTGGCCTTCGCCGCTGCGCTGCGCTTCCAGCAGTGCACACACCACACCGAACGCGAGGAACATGCCGCCGCCCCCGAAGTCGCCGACCATGTTGAGCGGCGGCACCGGCGCTTCACCGACGCGACCGAAGTGCGCGAGTGCGCCCGCCAGCGCGATGTAGTTGATGTCGTGGCCCGCCGCCTGCGAGTACGGGCCTTCCTGCCCCCAGCCGGTCATGCGGCCGTACACCAGCTTCGGATTGCGCGCCTGGCACTCGGCCGGCCCCACCCCGAGGCGCTCCATCACGCCGGGCCGGAAGCCTTCGATGAGACCGTCGGCCTGCGCCACCAGGTCGAGCAAGGTGGCCACGCCATCGGGGTGCTTCAGGTCGAGCGCGATGTTGCGACGGCCGCGCAGCAGCACGTCCCAGTGCGCGGTGTCGGGCGCCGGGCCGCGCACGGCCTGCGCACGCTCGACACGGACGACCTCGGCCCCCATGTCGGCGAGCATCATTGCCGCGAACGGGCCGGGGCCGATGCCGGCGATCTCGATGATTCGGTACCCAGTGAGCGGTCCAGACATGCCTGCCGTTCTAGTACGGCGAGGCGGTCGACCCGCCATCGAGGCGGCAGCGGCGGGTGCGCCCGCGCGATCGAGGCGGTCGCAGGCTGCATCCGGGGCGGCCGGCGAGCGAGCAGGTCGTTCGGGACCGAACGGTGAATTCAACGCTGCCAACGTCGCGAACCGTGAATGCATGGTTCGAGGGACGCATGGCTCGGGAGCGAACGATCGCGCCACGATCTCGGCGCCCGGCGGCGACGGATCGAGGCCTGCGGGTACCATCGGCCACATGCGTCGCTTTGCGCTCGGGCTCCTGCTCGCCACCGGATTCGTGTTGCCGGCGTGCGGTGCGCAGAGCACCGCCCGGCGCGAGCTCGAGCCGCTGCCCGGCGTCACCACGCCCAGCACACTGCTCGCGCCCAGCACGGTGCCCGGCGACCCGAGTGCACCGGGCACCACGCTTGCGGGCGATGCGGTCACCACGCCGGCGCCGCCGAGCACTGCGCCGGCCGCACCCACGTCTACCGGGCCGCGGTGGGTGTACGGCGACTTCCGGTCGGTGCCGCAACTGGGCAGCGAACCGGTGAGCGGCAGCGGGTGCGGTGCCGACGGCACCATCGGGGAACGCCTCCCCGATGGCTGGTGGCTGGGCATCGTCACCACCAACAGTGGTAGCCAACTGCAGTTCGACCTGGTCTGCGCCTACTCCGGCACCGCTGCTCAAACGCTGATCGACGAGTGCCTGGCCAGCATCACCGGATCCACGTGCACCCAGTACTTCAACAACGCCTTCTGGCCCGTGAACCGCAACACTCGCGAGCGTTCCGTGCCGATCTCCGCTGCACTGCAGACCGAGGCGGTGGCCGAACTGTGCAACGTGGGCATCGAGACCCGCAGCGGCGGCATCACGGCCGAGCTCGACTGGCTGCTCGTGGAGGGCGGCTCCGCCGTCTACCTGCGCCGAGGATGCGGCAGCGAGTAGCGCCGCGTCGTCGCCCTGTCGGCCACCACCGGCGGCCGCCTCACGCTCGCCGAGTGTGGCTGAGCACGGCGTCGGTGAGCAGCGGCCACAGCGGTTCGGGCAGGTCGTGCCCCATGTCGGCAACGAACAACAGGTGCGCGCCGGGAATCAGCTCGGCGGTGCGAAACCCACCCGACGGCATGATCAGCTGATCGTCGCGGCCGTGGATGACCAACGTCGGCACGTCGAGCGCCTGCAGCTGCACCGAGCGACGCCCGCTGCCGTAGATGGCGGCCATCTGGCGCGGCGCGCCCTCGGGGTAGAACGAGCGGTCGAACTCGCGAGCCGCGAGCTCCTTGGTGCGAGCGACGTCGCGGTACTTCTTCGATGCCCAGACCA
>JACDJB010000811.1_pt1 | contig 28411 bp, 31 predicted proteins | sample 7454121 | NCBI WGS metagenome assembly JACDJB01 (sample SAMN14253290, study PRJNA609438) | sludge metagenome | isolation source: sludge after 25d culture with pyrite | collected 2018-12-20
ATTTCCTTCGCATGACCAAAAAGCGCGCGTGGACATCTCCCCTCCCCCTTGCGGGGAGGGGTCGGGGGTGGGGGTATCGCGTGCACCAAATTTGTGACGACCCTCCTCCCCAACCCTCCCCCGCAAGGGGGGAGGGAGCGCGCGGCATTCACTCCGACGCGACCGAATAATCACCCATGGAAAAATCCGCCACCTTCAACAACCGGCTGCTGCCCTATCTGCTGCTCGCGCCGCAGCTCGCGATTACATTCATCTTCTTCTATTGGCCCGCCAGCCAGGCGATGTGGCAATCCTTCCTGCGCGAGGATGCGTTCGGCCTCACCTCGCAATTTGTCGGCCTTGAGAATTATCGGGACCTGTTCGCGCAGCCCGAATACTACAAGGCGATGCTGACGACGGCCGTGTTCTCGACGCTCGTGGCGCTGTTCTCGCTCAGCATCGCGCTGCTGTTCGCGACCCAGGCCGACAAGAACCTGAAGGCGGCACCCGCCTTCAAGACGCTCCTGATCTGGCCCTATGCGGTGGCACCCGCCATCGCTGGCGTGTTGTGGATCTTCATGTTTCACCCCTCTCTCGGCACGCTGGCGCGGCCGCTACGCGTCTTCGGCTTCGACTGGAATCCGCTGCTGAACGGCAATCACGCCATGACGCTGGTGGTGATGGCCGCGGTCTGGAAGCAAATTTCCTACAACTTCCTGTTCTTTCTCGCCGGCCTGCAGTCGATCCCGAAAAGCGTGCTGGAAGCCGGCGCCATCGACGGCGCGGGTCCGCTGCGGCGGTTCTGGACCATCGTGTTTCCGCTGCTCTCGCCGACGACATTCTTCCTGCTGGTGGTGAATGTCGTCTACGTGTTCTTCGACACGTTCGGCATCATCGACGCGGTCACCGGCGGCGGCCCTGCGGGCGCAACGACAACCATGGTCTACAAGGTCTATGCCGACGGACGCCTCGGCGGCGACCTCGGCGGCTCCGCCGCGCAGTCCGTGGTGCTGATGGTGATCGTCATCGCGCTCACCGCCGTGCAATTTCGCTATGTCGAACGCAAGGTGCAGTACTGATGGTCGAGCATCGTCCGCTGCGCGATTTCGTCGCCTACGCCATCCTGATCTTCGGCATTTTCATTGTCGTGTTTCCGGTCTATCTCGCGCTGATCGCCTCGACCCACGACGCGGCCACCGTGGTCACCGGCAACATGCCGCTCTCGCCCGGCGGTCACATGCTCGAGAACTATTACCGCGCGATCTTTGTCGGCGGATCGCGCGCCAGCCGCGAGCCGGTCGGGCACATGCTGATGAATTCGTTCATCTCGGCCATCGGCATCGCGGTCGGAAAGATCTTCATTTCCATCCTGTCCGCCTTCGCCGTGGTGTATTTCCGCTTTCCGTTCCGCAAGACCGCGTTCTGGATCATCTTCATCACGCTGATGCTGCCGGTCGAGGTGCGCATCTATCCGACCTACAAGGTTGTCGCCGACCTGCACATGCTCGACACCTATGCCGGGCTGATCCTGCCGCTGATCGCGTCCGCGACCGGCACGCTGCTGTTCCGGCAGTTCTTCATGACCGTGCCGGAGGAGTTGCTGGAGGCCTCGAAAATCGACGGCGCGGGACCGTTTCGTTTCTTCAAGGATACGCTGCTGCCGCTGTCGGTCACCACCATCGCGGCGTTGTTCGTGATCCAGTTCATCTACGGCTGGAATCAGTATCTGTGGCCACTGCTGATCACCACGCAAGATTCGATGCAGACCATCGTCACCGGCATCAAGAAGATGCTGACCACCACCGACGAGCTGGCTGAATGGCAACTCGCGATGGCCACCGCGATTCTCGCCATGCTGCCGCCGGTCGCGGTTGTGGTGTTCATGCAGCGGCTGTTCGTGCGCGGCCTTGTCGAGACAGAGAAATGAAAGGAGCGAATAGTGAGTAGCGAGTAGCGAATAGCGTTTCGGGATTCTAGTCTCTACTCGCTATTCGCTACTCCCTATTCGCTTGAACATCATGGCTAGCGTCACTTTACGCGATGTGAGAAAAACCTATCCCGGCGGAGTCGATGCCATCAAGGGCATCGACTTCGAGGTCAGCGACGGACAGTTCTGCGTGCTGGTCGGCCCATCCGGCTGCGGCAAGTCCACCTTGCTGCGCATGGTCGCAGGCCTGGAGACCATCACCGGCGGCGAGATCGACATCGGCGGCCGCGTGGTCAACGAGATCGAGCCGGCCGACCGCGACATCGCCATGGTGTTCCAGAACTACGCGCTCTATCCGCATATGAGCGTCTACAACAACATGGCCTACGGCTTGCGTAACCGCGGCACGCCGAAGGCGGAGATCGACACCCGCGTGCGCGAGGCCGCGCAGATCCTCGAAATCACACCGATGCTGGACCGCAAGCCGCGGCAACTGTCCGGCGGCCAGCGCCAGCGCGTCGCCATGGGCCGCGCCATCGTGCGCCAGCCGAAGGTGTTTCTGTTCGACGAGCCGCTGTCGAATCTCGATGCCAAATTGCGCATCGCCATGCGCGTCGAAATCCGCAAGCTGCAGCGCCGGCTCAAGACCACGTCGATCTATGTCACCCACGACCAGATGGAGGCGATGACGCTCGCCGACATTCTGGTGGTGATGAATGCGGGACAGGTCGAACAGATCGGCTCGCCGCTCGATATCTACCGCAAGCCCGCGACCACTTTTGTCGCGTCCTTCATCGGCGCACCGCCGATGAATCTTCTGCCGGTGCAGGCCAACGATCTCGGCGGCATGCTCGATGCCCTGCAGATTGAAGCGCCCGGCGACGCCATTCTCGGAATCCGGCCCGAGGACTTTTTGCTGACAGGCACCGCCGCGCCGGAAAGCCTGACACTCGAACTCACGGTGGATGCCATCGAGCGGGTCGGCGCGGAAACATATGTCTACGGCACCCGGACACGGGACAATGCCGGCCCCGCCGTGAGCGCGAAGCCGGGTGAACTGCCTCCCGGCGAGATCATTGTCCGGCTGCCCGGCGAGGCGGCGCCCGCTGTTGGCGAGCGCATCGGCGTGTCGGCGGCGCGGCCCAAACTCCACCTGTTCAGCCCCGACGGCCGCAGCCGGATCGGCGGGTAGCGAATCTCTTATTGTTTAAAGGCAGTTGGGGGTTCTTGAACGGAACCGGTAAATCGCCATATTTGACTCAACCGGTTGGCCGCAAGGCAGCCGGGAACCCAGGAAGGAGCGCCGCAAGGGCTCCAACCCAAAGTCGCTTCGAGAGGACTTTGAGAATGTCTCGTGTTCCTTCCCTATCGTCGCCGTTCCTTTTGGGATTCGACGAAATCGAGCGTGCGCTCGATCGCGTCGTGAAAGGCGCAGACGGTTATCCTCCCTACAACATCGAGCGGTGCGGCCGTGACGAAGGCCAGCCTGAACGCCTCCGGATCACGCTGGCGGTCGCCGGATTTACCCGCGATCAACTCGATGTAACCACTGAGGAAAACCAGCTCGTGATCCGGGGCCGCCAGCAGGACGACAAGACCCGGCAGTACATCCATCGCGGCATCGCCGCGCGACACTTCCAGCGCACCTTCGTGCTGGCGGACGGGATGTATGTCATCGGCGCGGATCTGAAAAACGGCCTGCTGTCGATCGACCTGGCTCGTCCCGAGCCTGAACGGGTCGTTAAGACGATAGCCATCAAAGAGCACGAATAATGGAACGAGAGCGGACTCGACCGCTTAACTCTGACAAGGAGTCGAGACCATGACTGGCAATGTTATCTTTGAACCCGCCGTCTCGCTTGAGGCACTGGCAACCTTGGGCGAAGGCCACATCGCATACGTCAAACAGATTCGCTCGGAAGACGTGCCGGGACTTTTCCCGCAGGCGCCGCAGATCGCGCCGGGCCTCAAGCTGTTTGCGCTTCATGCCGCCGACGGCACGCCCATCATGCTGACCGACAGCCGCGAGGCGGCGATCGCGAATGCATGGAGCAACGAACTCGAGACCGTCAGCGTTCACTGAGCAGGCCGCAAGCCGCGCAGTGAGGCGACGATCGGAAAAACGAAGCGGCAGCGCGGCGGGCGCTGCCGCTTTTATTTTTAGGGATGGATGTCAGGCCGCCGTCGCGGGCGGCAGCGCCAGCACCGAATACAGCGCCTGTGCATCCTTGGAGGCGCGCAGCTTCTTGGCGATGTCCTGATCGCGCAGCAGGCGCGCGATGCGCGCCAGCGCCTTCAGGTGGTCGGCGCCCGCGCCTTCCGGCGCCAGCAGCAGGAAGATCAGATCGACCGGCTGGCCATCCATCGCCTCGAAATCAATCGGACGGTCCAGCCGCGCGAACAGGCCCGACAGCCTGTCGAGTTTCGGCAGCTTGCCATGCGGAATCGCCACGCCATAGCCAACAGCCGTGGTCCCCAGCTTTTCACGCTGAAGCAGCACCTCAAAAATCGACCGTTCGTTCTGTCCGGTCAGGACAGCGGCGCGGGCCGCGAGCTCCTGAAGGGCCTGCTTCTTGCTGTTGACTTTCAAAGCAGGAAGAATCGCCTCCGGTGCGACCAGATCGGTAATCGTCATGGAGCGTTCCGAGGATAAGTTAAGCCGTTGGTGTATTTGGTAAATCGGTCTCTGACCGGGCGGCGTCTAGGGCTCCTGGGACCAACCATGGCCCGCACCCTTCAAAGGCGGCGGACCATAGTTAGGCTTATTCATGGCGTCAATGGCGGGCGGCCTCGCCGACCGCCGGCGGATCGACCCAGCCCACATTCCCGTCGGGCCGCCGGTAAATAATGTTCACCCGTCCGCTGCTGCCATGCTGGAACACCATGACCGGCGCGCCGGTCAGGTCGAGTTCCATCACCGCCTCGCTGACCGAGCAGCGCTTCAGCGAAGTGGTCGCCTCGGCAATGATCACGGGATTGAATTCGCTCACCTCATCGTCGTCCGATGGCGCCTCGATGACGTAGCTCGGCGCGTCCAAGGCCGCGCCGTTGAGATCGGACAGCGCGGCGGCTGCGGCATGGGCCTTGCGCGCGGAGCGATCCTTCAGGCGGCTCTTGTAGCGGCGCAGACGCTTCTCGATCAGCAGCAGCGCCTGGTCGGCGCTGGCATAGGCGTCCGCGGCCATCGAGTCCGCTTCAAGCGTGATTCCGGAATCCAGATGAAGCGCGCAATCGGTGCGAAAACCGAAGCCGTCCTTGCTGAGTGTGATGTGACCCGAGTAGTTGCCATCGAAATACTTGCGCAGCACTTCGTCGGTGCGCTCGCTGACGCGATCACGGAGAGCTTCACCGACGCTGATGCTTTTTCCAGAGACCCGGAGTGTCATGTCTTTCCTCACTTGCTTCTTCGGACTTGCAGTCTTGCAGAGTTCGGATGAAGGAGCGTTCCGCTTCTTGAGGTCGCAGTCAAGCGGGTGCTGTGTCGCGGGACCTGTCTGTAACCGGGGAGCCAGATGTTAACGCTGTACCGAGCATGCTCTGCTTGTCGCGGCGGCGCTGCACGGACGAGGGAATACGCATGGCTTCACGATATTTCGCGACCGTGCGCCGGGCTATATCAATGCCATCCCCGCGCAATCGTTCCACGATGGTGTCGTCGGACAGGATCGCGGCCGGGCTTTCCGCATCAATCAACAGTTTGATGCGGTGCCGCACGGCTTCCGCCGAATGCGCGTCACCGCCGTCCGCGGAGGCAATCGAGGCGGTGAAAAAGTATTTCAGCTCGAACGTGCCGCGATTGGTCGCCATGTATTTGTTGGCCGTGACGCGCGACACGGTGGATTCGTGCATCTGGATCGCGTCCGCGACTGCCTTCAAATTAAGCGGCCGCAGATGCGCGACACCCTGCGTGAAGAAGCCGTCCTGCTGGCGGACGATTTCGGTCGCCACTTTCAGGATGGTGCGCGCTCGCTGGTCGAGCGCCCGCACCAGCCATGTCGCGTTCTGCAGACAATCGGTGAAATAGGATTTGTCGCCATCCTTGCGGATGGTTTTCGAGAGCTGCGAATAATAGGTCTGGTTGACCAGAACCTTCGGCAGGGTGTCGCTGTTGAGTTCGACATGCCAGCCGCCGTCCGGGCCGGGACGAACATAAACATCCGGCACCACGCTCTGCGCCTTCGCCGATCCGAACCTGAGGCCGGGCTTGGGATCCAGATGACGGATTTCACCGATCATGTCGGCGATGTCTTCATCATCGACGCCGCAGATTTTCCGCAGAGATGCGACGTCGCGCTTCGCCAGCAAATCGAGATTTTCGACCAGCGCCTGCATCGCGGGATCGTAGCGGTCGCGCTCGCGCAACTGGATCGCAAGGCATTCGCTCAGGTTACGGGCGCAAACGCCGGGCGGATCGAATTTCTGCAGCACCGCCAGCACGGCCTCGACATCCTCGCGCGAGGTGCCGAGCTTTTCATGCGCCTCGCCGAGATCGGCGGGCAGGTAGCCGGCCTCATCGACAAGGTCGATCAGGTACTGCCCGATCATGCGGCGTGCGGGATCGGCAAACGCAACGGAAAGCTGTTCGGCGAGATGATCGCTCAGCGTCGTCTCGGCCGCGACGAACGCTTCGAGATTGTAGTCGTCATCATTCGAGGCGCCACCGCCCCATTCGGTGTAAGCCGTCGGCGCGGCGTCCTGCGCGTTGCGCGCGGCGGCGTCTGACGGCTCCTCGGGAAACACGTTCTCCATGCCGGTATCGAGGGTCTGCTCGATCTCGGTGCGGCTGCCGAGGTCGGGCGACATCCAGTCCTCGGCGCCGGGCTCAAAGGCGTCGCCCGCACGCTCGCCGTCGCCTCCGGGCGCAAAGTCGGCCCCGTCGGAGAAATCCCCGTCGCCGTCGCTTTGGGCCGCCGGAGGCTCCCCGTGATCGGGCGCCCCGTCCTGATTGGCCCGCTCAAGCAGCGGATTGCGCTCAAGCTCGTCCTCGACAAACGCGACAAGGTCGAGATTCGACAGTTGCAGCAGCTTGATCGCCTGCATGAGCTGCGGCGTCATCACCAGCGACTGCGTCTGGCGGAACTCTAGTCTCTGCGTCAGTGCCATAAAATCAAGACTCGGCCCGGAAATTGGTCCGATTCTTGCTTATACTCTTCCTGAGAGCTTGTACACGGCTTGACGTGCCGAAAAGACGGGCCGCAGCAACCGCTCACCATCAAGGTGAATCAGAGCCGGAATTCCTCGCCGAGATAGAGCCGGCGCACGTCCGGATCGTTGACGATCTCGTCCGGGCTACCCTCGGTCAGAACCTCACCCGCATAGACGATATAGGCGCGGTCGGTCAGGCCGAGCGTTTCGCGCACATTGTGGTCGGTGATCAGAACGCCGATGCCGCGCTGGGTCAGATGCCGCACCAGTTGCTGAATGTCGCCGACCGCGATCGGGTCGATGCCGGCGAACGGTTCGTCCAGCAGCATGTAGCTCGGGCGCGAGGCCAGCGCGCGGGCGATTTCGACACGCCGCCGCTCACCGCCGGACAATGCAATCGACGGCGACTTGCGCAGGCGGGTGACGTTGAACTCCTCAAGCAGCGAATCGAGTTCGTGCTCGCGCTTGCGCTTGTCCGGCTCGACCACCTCCAGCACCGCGCGGATGTTGTCCTCGACCGAGAGGCCGCGAAAGATCGACGCTTCCTGCGGCAGATAGCCGATACCGAGCCGCGCGCGTTGATACATAGGGAGCTGCGTGACATCGTGACCGTCGAGTTCGACGCGCCCGCGATCAGGCTTGATGAGGCCGGTAATCATGTAAAAGCAGGTGGTCTTGCCCGCACCGTTCGGCCCGAGGATGCCGACCGCCTCGCCGCGCCGGACATACAGGCTGACGCCATGCACGATCTTGCGGGTGCCGAAACTTTTTTCGACGCCATGAATGGCAAGATATCCGGCGTGCTGCGCGCGTGGGGTTGTGCCATTGGCCGGTGCGCGAGGGCGCGGCTGTTCCCGCGCAGACTCCCTTGCCGGCTCCCGCGGCAGGTTGCGCGGGATCGGCGGCGCATCATGGGTAAAGGCAGACTCGGCTGGCGCAAGCGGTGGCGGCTCGCGGGAGACCGCCGCCATCGCGGCTTCGCGGCGCACCGGCGTAGCGGCCTCGCGCGGCGCGGGAAGCGGCTTCTCGCCGGCCGCCGGCCTGAAAATATCGCCCATCCGCGCGGCAAGCGACGTGATGTCATCGCGCAGGCTCTCCTGACGCGAACGCGCAAAGCCCTGACGTCCCCGCCCCGGGCCTTTCCGACGAAAGATGCGCAGGAAATCCACCATGCCGCTTCAGTTCAGCCCGCTACTGTTCAGGTCCGGGATAGTGTCGCCTGAGAATGATTGAGTCACGGCGTCTTGCCCACTGCCAAATGGTCCGGGGCGGGGTGATACAGGCCCAACGCACCGGGTTCAACCGTGGCGCTTCCCCTTGCCTGACAAGTCATTGAGCTTAAGCGGTTTTCCGGGCGCGGGCGAGGGCTGCGCCCCGCCGCCACCGCCCTGCTGCGCATTGCTCGGCGCAGCCTGGAACACACCCTGCACACGTCCGCTGTTCGATTCGACCCTTGAAACGCCGGTCGTCAGATCGACCACCAGCCGGTCGCCGCGCAGCACATTCTTGTCCTTGGTCAGCAGCACATTGCCATGCATGGTCACCGTGTTGGTGCGCATGTCGAACACGCCGCGATCGCCGGTGACCGTCGAATCTTTCTGCGTGACGGTGACGCCGCCCTGCGCCTCAAGCCGCTTGATCGACGAACTGCCGGCTGGCCCCGGCGTCGCCGCCTTCATCGCGGACTTCTTGCCCGACTGATCGTTGTCATAGAACACCACCAGCGTCTTGCAGAGCATGGTGGTGTCGCCCTGCACCACCTTCACATTGCCGCTGAAGGTCGCGGCCTTGTCCTTGTCGCGCATTTCGAGCGAGGCCGCGTCGATCTGGATCGGCTTGTCGCGGTTCTGCGAAAAACCCTGCATGGCGTTGGGCACGCCGGTCGCGGTGCTCTGCGCATGCGCCGCATTTACCGAACACACAACAGCGGCGATCGCGACGGCAGACAGCAGCCGCATCGCAGCGCCGTTGACGAACGAGTCATGGGCTTTCTTCATGGGAAACATCATTTCGCAGCAGCGTCCCGTGCAGGCACCGTGTTGTCTGTTGAGGCGGGCTGTTCCGGAATCAGGATCATCGACACGCCGCCGTCAAAGCGCACCAGGGCTCCGTTCTCCGATATTTTCAGGCGGTTCGCATCCAGCGTTCCGTTCAGCAGTTTGACGGCCACCGGTTTGTCGGAGGTGACCGTGCCGCCGCCGAGATCGACGGTCGCCTGCGTAAGCCGCGCTTCATAGCCGGTGGAGGATTGCAAAAAAATCCTGTCTTTCAGGTTAAGCAACTGGGTCTTGGTGTCGAACAGGCCGCTCTGCGCATCCATGGTGAGCCCCGTCTTGTCTTCCATCTGCACCTTGGCGCGCAGCTCGTGCAGTTCGACATTGTTCGGGTTGGTGACATCCTGCACCGCGGACTTGGCCCAAAGTTCATATGGCCGGTTGTCCGGCGTGAAGCCGGCCAGATGCGGCGAGTTCATCGTGATCTTGGTGCCGGAGACGCCGAGCTTGCCGATGTCGATCGGCAGCTTCGACAAAATCCGGAACGGATTGAACAGCGAAATGCCGATGATCGTAAGCATCGCGGCCGCGACAAGCACCGGCACGGCGAAGCGCATCTGGCGCACACGGCGGCTGTGACGCCGCGCCCTGGCATAGCGCGCATCCGCAGCAGCCTGATAGTTCTGGCCCTGAACCGAATACAACATGTGCTCCGAAATGCCGGATACCCCGGTCATCCTATGCAACAGCACCGCTTTTGGCAGCCCGCCATTTGCCTCAGGCGATCAGGCGCTTACACCGCCCTCGCCATTAGCCTTTGGCAAAGAGCAAAAAAGTGACCGAAACCGGGCAAACTTCGCCGCAAAGGGCGGGATTATGAATGGGCGAAGATGTCGTCGTTTTCCCAGCCCATCAGGTCCAGCTTCGCCCGTGTCGGCAGAAATCTGAAGCAGGCGTCCGCCAGGGCGGTCCGGTTCTCCCGCGCCAGCATGGCGTCGAGCTTGTCGCGCAGCGCATGAAGATGCAGCACGTCGGAAGCGGCGTAGGCGAGTTGCGCGTCGGTCAGCGTGGCCGCGCCCCAGTCGCTCGACTGCTGCTGCTTCGACAGGTCGACGCCGAGCACCTCGCGCACCAGATCCTTCAGGCCGTGACGGTCGGTGTAGGTGCGCACGAGGCGTGAAACGATCTTGGTGCAATAGACCGGCTCCGGCATCACGCCGAAGGTGTGAAACAGCACCGCAAGATCGAAGCGCGCGAAATGGAAAATCTTGGTGACCTTCGGATCGCCGAGCAGCTTCTTCAGGTTCGGCGCATCGGTGTGGCCTGCGGGAATCTGCACCACGTCCGCCGTGCCGTCGCCGTTCGAGAGCTGCACCACGCACAGCCGGTCGCGGTGTGGATTGAGCCCCAGCGTCTCGGTGTCGATCGCCACCGATTGGGTGTAGCGCGACAGATCAGGCAGGTCGCCGCGATGCAGACGGATGGTCATGGTCGATCAGAACCCTTGCTATGCAGATCAATCGAATCGGCGCGGCCTAAACTACCGTTCAAACCCCGTGCCGACGAGGAAAAAGGACCGTCAGCGCCACAGGCCCAGCGATGCCCATTTCGATTCAGGGATCGCGTCGCCGATCCTGTAGCTGAACGACAGCACCTTCATGTGGTCCGGCGATCCCTTGCAGGCGAAGGAGAACGAATACCACCTCCCCTTGCTGCGGAAGGCGCCGCCCTTGCCGGTCACGGTGTCGCCGGCATGAACCGGAAGCGAAACGGCATCGGTCTTGGCGCGGTCGGGATGATAGGGATTGGGATCGCGGTCGATCCGGTTCATCGCCTCGAGATCGCAGACCTGCTCAAGCCGCGTGTCCGGGTCGAGTTTCTTCAGGCTGGCGGCGAATCGCGGATCCATCGCCAGAGCGGATGTCACCGGCAACAGCGTGACGAGCAGGACAAAAGCTGTTTTTTGCACGCAAGCACCGCTGAAAGATGGAAGGAAGGGTGCGTGTCCGGAAAATCCGGCCTCCGGCAGGAGGTTATGTGGATGGTGCCCAGGAAAGGACTCGAACCTTCACGCCTTGCAGCACAGGTACCTGAAACCTGCGTGTCTACCAATTCCACCACCTGGGCAGTGGGCCGGTTAGTAAGGACAGGCCGCGCGCTTGTCAAATTCGGACGCGCCCCGATTCCGAAAGTTTTGCGCGCTTTTTTGCACCACGAATGGCGCCGGAATGGCCTATACAGCGCAGGGACGATGGCGTATCGCGGAAACCGGCGCCAGCGCCGTCCCGTTTGCTCCATTTGCGCAGGAATCACGCATGTCAGCCCCCATTGATACGCTTGTCACGGTCTTCGGAGGATCCGGCTTTCTCGGCCGGCATGTGATCCGGGAATTGGCCCGGCGGGACTATCGCATCCGGGTCGGCGTCCGCCGTCCGGAACTGGCCGGGCACCTGCAGCCGCTGGGCCGGGTCGGCCAGATTCACGCCGTTCAGGCCAATGTGCGCTATCCGGCCTCGGTGCAGGCGGCCGCGCAAGGGGCCAGCGTCGTGGTCAATCTGGTCGGGATTCTCGCCCCAAGCGGCGCACAGACCTTCGATGCGGTTCAGGACAAGGGCGCGGAGACCGTGGCGCGCGCGGCTGCCGCAATCGGCGCGCGCATGGTCCATGTCTCGGCCATCGGCGCCGATGCGAATTCAGCCTCCGCCTATTACCGCTCCAAGGCCGCTGGCGAAGCCGCGGTCACAGCGGTGCTTCCCTCGGCCACGATCATGCGTCCGTCGATTGTGTTCGGCCCCGAGGATCAGTTCACCAACCGCTTTGCGGGACTGGCGCGGCTCTCGCCGATGCTGCCGCTGATCGGCGGCGGCCTGACCAAACTGCAGCCGGTCTATGCCGGTGATGTCGCCACCGCCATCGCCGACGCGGTCGACGGCAAGACGCAGGCCGGCGCGGCTTACGAACTCGGCGGCCCCGAAGTGATGACCATGCGGCAGATCATCGAGGACATTCTGACAATCACCCAGCGCGACCGCATGCTGGTGCCGCTGCCGTTCGCGCTGGCGCGCCTGAAATCATTCTTCCTGCAATTCGCACCGGGCGATTTCAAGCTGACGCCCGATCAGGTCGAAATGCTGCGCGCCGACAACGTGGTGTCGGATGCGGCGAAGGCCGCCGGCCTGACGCTGGAAGGCCTCGGCATCACGCCGGATTCGCTGGAAGCGGTGACGCCGTCCTATCTCTGGCGCTATCGCAAGACCGGACAGTTCGCGCACAAGGATGCGTGAAGAATCTTTCTTACCTCTCCCCGAGGGGGAGAGGTCGACGCGCGAAGCGCGGCGGGTGAGGGGGTTCGGAAGTCCATGTCTAATATCTAGAGCCCCTCACCCCAACCCTCTCCCCACCGGGGAGAGGGAGCTCACCGCGCTGGTTTGAGACCCCTACTTCCCCAGCGCCAAAGCGATCAGCCCGAGCGTGCCGACGATCACGCGCCACCATGCGAATAGCGCGAAGCCGCGCTTGGTGACGAAATCCAGAAACGTCTTCACCACGATGATCGCGGTGATGAACGACACCACGAAGCCGACGGCGATCACCAGTCCATGGTCCATCGTCATCTCACCGCGGCTTTTGTAGAAGTCGTAGGCGAACGCGCCGACCATGGTCGGGATCGCAAGGAAGAAGGAGAATTCCGCCGCCGCGCGCTTGTCCGCGCCGAACAGCATCGCCGCCACGATCGACGCGCCCGAGCGCGACACGCCGGGAATCATCGCCGCGCACTGCGCGATGCCGATGCCGAAATACATCGGCAGCGAGAAGGCGGTGGCGTCATGATAGCGCGGATTGATATCCTGCTGGTCGACCCAGAGCAGCACCGCGCCGCCAGCGATCAGCGTGAAGCAGACCACCCACGGATTGAACAGCACGTTCTTGATGAAGCCGCCGAACAGCAGGCCGAGAATGACGGCGGGAAAAAACGCCAACAGCACGCCGATGACAAAGCGCCTTGCGGCGGGATCGGAAAACATGCCGACCGCAATGCGCCACAATCTGCCGAAATAAATCACCAGAATCGCGAGAATCGCGCCGAGCTGGATCATCACCGCGAAGGTCTTCCAGAAGTTCTCGCGGTCCAGATCCATGAACCGTTCCACAAGCAGCAGATGGCCTGTGGACGACACCGGGAGGAATTCAGTCACGCCCTCGACGACCCCGAGAACGACGGCCTTCAACAGATCAGCAAGCATCTGGGATTATCCGAAGCGCTGGAGAGTTCCGCGCCCTTGTCGCCCATTCGCCGTGTTGCCGCAACGGCAAATCCGTGAAATTGGAGGGGACGGCAAGCGTCCGTTTTGCCTGCCCGCCGGACGCCCCCCAAGTCTCGATTTGCGCGTTAACCGACCTTCGAGACCGTTTGTTAAATCTAATCTGAGCATCTGAAGCCGCATGTTCACACTGTTCCATCACCCGTTCTGTCCGCGGTCTCGCTTCGTGCGGCTGGCGCTCGGCGAGCACGGCCTCGACACCCGGCTGGTGGAAGAACTGGTGTGGGACCGCCGCGAAGCCTTTCTGATGCTGAACCCGGCGGGCGAGACGCCGGTGCTGATCGCCGAAGGCACGCCTGCGATGCCGGGGCCGAGCCTCGCCGCCGAGTTCCTCGACGAAATCCATGGCGCGCCGCTGGGCGATCATCGCCTGCTGCCGCGCGCCATGAACGACCGCATCGAGGTGCGGCGGCTGATGTCGTGGTTCAACGACAAGTTCTTCGAGGAGGCCTCGGGGCCGCTGGTCACCGAGCGCATCTACAAGCGGTTCATGAAGCCGGACCAGGGCGGCGGCCCGCCCTCGACCGACGTTCTGCGCGCGGCGAAGGCCAATGTGCGCTATCATCTGGCCTATATCGGCTGGCTGGCGCGGACCCGGAATTTCCTCGCCGGCGATCAGCTCACCTATGCCGACCTTGCCGCCGCAGCTCACCTCTCGGCGCTGGACTATCTGGGCGATGTGCCATGGAACGAGGACGACGCAGCCAAGGCGTGGTACGTGCGGATCAAATCCCGCCCGTCGTTCCGTCCGCTCCTGAGCGAGTGGATGGCGGGCGTTCCGGCCTCGGCGCATTACGTGGATCTCGACTTCTGACGACATCTCCCGATGCGGCTGCGCTGAAGGCGGCGCTCGTTGCAGAAGCCCGCGCGCATGGCTTCAGCGCCCTCGGCGTCACCGATCCCGATTCCATTGAAGGTGCGCGCGAGCGGCTGCAAACCTTTCTCGACGCCGGCGCGCACGGCGACATGGACTGGCTCGCCAACGAGCCTTCGCGCCGCGCCAGCCCGAAAGTGCTGTGGAGCGAGGTGCGGTCCGTCATCATGCTCGGGATGAACTACGGTCCGGATGAAAATCCGCTGGCGATGCTCGAACAGACGACACGCGGCAACATTTCGGTCTATGCCCGCGGCGACGACTATCACGACCTGATCAAGAAGCGGCTCAAGGTTGTCGCGCGCTGGCTGATCGCGCAGGCCGGCGGCGACGTGAAAGTGTTCGTCGACACCGCCGCCGTGATGGAGAAGCCGCTCGCCCATGCCGCCGGTCTCGGCTGGCAGGGCAAGCACACCAATCTCGTCTCGCGCGAGTTCGGATCGTGGCTGTTCCTCGGCGCGATCTTCACCACCCTCGACCTGCCGCGCGACGATGCCGATGTGAATCATTGCGGCTCGTGCCAGGCCTGCCTCGATATCTGCCCGACCGATGCGTTCCCCGCGCCGTATCGGCTGGATGCGCGCAAGTGCATCTCGTATCTGACTATCGAGCACAAGGGCGCAATCCCGCGCGAGCTTCGCACCGCCATCGGCAACCGCATCTACGGTTGCGACGATTGTCTCAGCGTGTGTCCGTGGAACAAGTTTGCGCAGGAAGGGCACGAAGCGAAGCTCGCGGCACGCGATGAATTGCGTGCGCCGAAGCTCGCTGACCTGTCGCGGCTGGACGACGCGTCGTTCCGCGCGCTGTTCACCAGATCGCCGGTCAAGCGCATCGGCCGCGACCGCTTCATGCGCAATGTGCTGATTGCGATCGGCAACAGCGGCGATCTCTCTCTGGCGCCGGAGGCGCGGCGCCTGCTCGAGGATCCCAATCCGCTGGTGCGCGGCGCGGCGGTGTGGGCGCTGTCGCGTCTGCTTTCGGATCAGGAATTTTCCGAACTCGCCGCCGCGTCAAACGACAATGACGAAAGCGTGCGGGATGAATGGGCGGCGGGGATTTCCGCTTCTCCGTCATGGCCGGGCTTGTCCCGGCCATCCACGCCTTAGCAGACCTCCGAGGAAAAAGACGTGGATGCCCGGCACAAGGCCGGGCATGACGAACTCTCATTCCGTCTGTTGCATCTCCGCTCGCCCCCGAAAGCGGGACCCATCTGGATTCCCGCTTGCGCGGGAATGAGCGGAGGTAGAGCACGCTCCCGATCGGCCTTACCCGTTCGACAACTCGCCGACCGCGCCGATCATGCGCGCGATGTCCTGCGGCCGCGACAGGCGATGGTCGCCGTCCTGCACCAGCGTCAGCACCACATCGTCACTCGGCAGACAGTGCGTCAGCGCGAAGGCATGACGCCATGGCACGTCAGGGTCCTGCGCGCCCTGAAGGATTCGCACCGGGCATCCCACGTCGATGGTGCCGCCGAGCAGGAGGTGGTTGCGGCCTTCCTCGATCAGGTTGCGGGTGATGGGATAGTCGCCGCCGTAGTCGGACGGCCGCTGCCACACACCCGTGGTCATGATCTGGTCGCGGATCTCCTGCGAGAAACCTTTCCACATCAGTTCCTCGGTGAAATCCGGCGCGGGCGCGATCAGCACAAGGCCTGCGAGCGTCGCGCGCGACGCGGGGCGCTTCGCCAGCGCGCGCGCCAGCAGCAGCGCCATCCAGCCGCCCATGCTTGAGCCCACCACCACCTGCGGCCCCTCGCAAAAGGCGTCGAACACCTTGAGGCTTTCCTCGTGCCACTGTCCGATCGTGCCGTCGGCGAAGCGGCCCGAGGACTCGCCGTGGCCGGAATAGTCGAACCGCACATAGGCGCGGCGCTGGGCCACGGCCCAGTCATCGAGCGCCTGCGCCTTGGTTCCCTTCATGTCGGAATTGAACCCGCCGAGCCAGAACACGCCGGGCCGGTCGCCCGCGCGCCGGCGCACGGCGATGCGCCGTTTTGTTCCGCCCTCGCCAACCTCGATAAAATCCGGCTCGCGCAAAGCGGAGCCATCTGCTGCATGTGTCATGGAAAACTGCCCCATCCCCAAACTGTTATGGCGGGCCGCCGCGCCATCCGTCAACGTAACCACTTGAGGGAGACGCGATGGCCGCGCTTGCGGAGCGGGCCACGGGCCTCTATGTGGAGCGGGCCTTCAGGGCGCGCGCCGCCGCGATTTGTCAGGCATTTTACGGTTTCATGGCTGATCCCGCCGATCCGCGGTAGCCTCCGGAAAATGCACCGGACAGCCCGCGCGCGCTTGCCCGGCGGGCCTTAATCCTTCAAACTGATTGCCTTGTTCACAACACTGGAGAGACCCCAGTCGCCGTCCTAACAGAGCTCCGGCTCCCGCCGCAAAAGACGGGCCGCGCATCAACGATGAAATCCGCAACCTTCAGATTCAACTGATCGACCAGAACGGCACCAATGTCGGCACTGTCGAAACGGCGGTTGCGGTGAAAATGGCGATGGAGGCGGGCATGGATCTCGTCGAAATCTCGCCGAACAACAATCCTCCCGTCTGCAAGATCATGGACTACGGGAAGTTCAAGTTTCAGGCCCAGAAGAAGGCCGCTGAAGCCCGCAAGAAGCAGAAGACCGTCGAAATCAAGGAGATCAAGCTCCGCCCGATGATCGACGATCACGACTATGACGTGAAGATGCGGGCGATGCTGCGGTTCTTTGAGGAAGGCGACAAGGTCAAGATCACGCTGCGCTATCGCGGCCGTGAAATGGCGCATCAGGAAATCGGCACCAAGCTGCTCGACAAGGTGAAGGCCGCCGTGGCCGATGTCGCCAAGGTCGAACAGGATGCCAAGTTCGAGGGCCGTCAGGTGGTCATGGTGCTGGCGCCGCGCTGATTTCGGCCCCAGATCGACGCGATGGCAAGGTGCCGTCATCCTGAGATGCGAGCTCCTGCGAGCCTCGAAGGATGACCATTCAAGGCAAGGCCGTCGCCCTTCGAGGCCTCCGCTTCGCTACGGCACCTCAGGGTGACGGCGGATCGGGACTAATCGCGAAACAAAAAATGGCGCCGCATCGGCAGCGCCATTTTCATTTGAAGACTGCGCAGGCGCTTTACGCGCGGGTCGCTTCCCAGCGGCCGGAGCAAGACGTGCTCGCGGATTTGCCGCTCCACTGGCCCGAACCGGAATTGGCCGAGAGCTTGCCGCTGCCGCTGGCCTTCTGGTCGCCGCGCGCGATGGTGACGCTGACCGCGCCCGCGTCGCCGACATGGCCGGAAATATCGAAGCTGCCGTCACCGGAATAGCTGACCCGGCCGCCTTCGACCTTCACGGGATAGCTGTAGGCCGGATCGCAATTGCCGGACTGGGTGATGATGGTGACGCGCCATGCGCCATCGAACGCCGACCCGGCGCGGGCCGCGGTGGCCAGCATGACAGCCGCCGTCAGCATGGCCGCGGCAAAAGCCGCAAGGGCGAACAGGCGGAGAGCAGAATTTTCGGAAACAGCGATTGTCTTGGCGCGCGCGGCCATCTCGATCCCTCACATCTGGTGGGTGCTGGCCAAGATATAGGCAGATTGCGGCAAGACTTCTAGTGCGGCGCAGCAAATGCCCGTTACTTTTGAAAAAATATAACTATTCCAATAGCTTGTTACCGGTGTGCTTCCCAGCGGCCGCTGCACCGGGCGCCATTCAGCAGGCCGCTCCAGCGCCCCGAGCCGGAGGCTCCGGCCAGCCGTCCGCTGGCCCGGCCGGACGAACCGCCGCTGGAAATGGCGACATTCACCACGCCGTTTCCGCCGATCCGCCCGCTGATCGTGGCGCCGCCGGCGGAGACCAGCCGCCCGCCGCTGACCTGGAGCGGAAAGCTGTAGGCCGCATCGCAATTGCCGGACTGGGTGACGATCACCACCGTCCAGGGGCCATCGAACGAGGCCGCCCGGGCGGCAGAGCCGGCAAACAGGATCGCGGCGGCAAGGGCAAAGGGGGCCGACCGTTTCAGGACATTGAGAGTCATGATGCTGAGGGTCATGGAACTGGCTTTCCGGTGAAAGGACGCTGAGGTCTTTTCGGATAGTCGCCGAAGCAGTTCTTGGCGTTCAAGGGCGCCGTTAATCGTTGCCAATTCGCCGTTCCTCTGCCATAAGCCGAGCCTTCGCCGCCCGGCTGATCAAGGGCTGCCGTGGCGACGTCAATGCCGATTTTGTCCATACGGGATTTAATCGAGCATTATCAACGCTCTAACGAGCATTTCAGCCGCGAAAGCGCCCCTCGGGCGCTTTTTTCCGTGGCCAGTAGGAGAGCCAAATGCCCAAGCTGAAGACCAAATCGGGCGCCAAAAAGCGCTTCAAAGTGACCGGCACCGGAAAAGTGGTGTCCGCCCATGCAGGCAAGCGCCACGGCATGATCAAGCGGACCAAGAAGCAGATTCGCCAGCTCCGTGGCACGCGGATCCTGTTCAAGACCGACGGCGACAACGTCAAGAAGTACTTCTTGCCGAACGCCTGAAGCGGTTCACCGGGCCGCCCTCGCGCGGCCACCTGTTTTCACTTTTCCAGTTGAAGGACATGCATCATGTCTCGCGTTAAACGCGGCGTCACAGCTCACGCCAAGCACAAGAAAGTCTACGACGCCGCCAAGGGTTTCCGTGGCCGCCGCAAGAACACCATCCGCGCCGCAAAGGCCGCCGTCGACAAGGCCGGCCAGTATGCATTCATCGGCCGCAAGCTGAAGAAGCGCAACTTCCGCGCGCTCTGGATCCAGCGCATCAACGCCGCTGTCCGCCCGTTCGGCATGACCTACAGCCGATTTATCAACGGCCTCGCCAAGTCGGGCGTCGTTGTGGATCGCAAGGTGCTGTCGGATCTGGCTATCAACGAGCCGGCGGCATTCCAGGCGATCGCTGAAAAGGCCAAGGCCGCGCTCGCGGCGTAAGGTCTGCTCGGCAATACGCCAGCCCGCTTGCTGTGAGGCCTATCTTTGTCATGCCCGGGCCTGTCCCGGGCATCTCGACAAGCTGGGCACGATCGCGCAGAGCTTGATCGGGATGGCCGGAATAGATCCGGCCATGACGGATAAATCATTCATCCGAACCCGACAGGCTTTCCATGTCTGATCTCGCCCGACTTGAATCCGAAATCCTCGATGCCATTGCCGCGGCTTCCGATGAAGCCGCGCTCGAAGCCGTGCGTGTCGGTGCGCTCGGCAAGAAGGGCTCGATCTCCGCGCTGCTCGCAACGCTCGGCAAGATGTCGCCGGACGAGCGCAAGACCGAAGGCGCGAAAATCAATCTCGCCAAAGATTCAGTGACGCAAGCGCTCACCGCCCGCCGCGACATTCTCAAGAACGCCGCGCTCGATGCCCGCCTCGCCTCCGAGACCATCGACGTCACGCTGCCGACCCGCGAGACGCCCGCCGAGCAGGGCCGCATTCATCCGCTCTCCCAGGTCTGGGACGAACTCGTCGCCATCTTCGCCGACATGGGCTTCTCGGTGGCGGAAGGCCCCGACATCGAGACCGACGATTTCAACTTCACCAAGCTGAATTTTCCGGAAGGCCATCCGGCGCGGGAAATGCACGACACGTTCTTCTTCAACCGCAAGGAAGACGGTTCGCGGCCGCTGCTGCGCACGCACACATCGCCGGTGCAGGTCCGCACCATGCTGTCTCAGAAGCCGCCGATCCGCGTGATCTGCCCGGGCCGCACCTATCGCATCGACAGTGACGCGACCCACACCCCGCAGTTCCATCAGGTCGAAGGCCTTGTGATCGACAAGGGCTCGCATCTCGGCCACCTGAAATGGATTCTCGCGGAATTCTGCAAGGCGTTCTTCGAGGTCGACAACGTCAACATGAAATTCCGTCCGTCGTTCTTCCCGTTCACCGAACCATCGCTGGAAGTCGATATCCAGTGCCGCCGCGACAAGGGCGAAATCCGGTTCGGCGAAGGCGAGGACTGGCTGGAGATTCTCGGCTGCGGCATGGTGCATCCGAACGTGCTGCGCGCCTGCGGCATCGACCCCGACGTCTATCAGGGCTTTGCCTGGGGCATGGGCATCGACCGCATCGCGATGCTGAAATACGGCATCAACGACCTGCGGCAAATGTTCGAGAGCGACACCCGCTGGATCAACCATTACAGCTTCAAGCCGCTGGATGTGCCGACCCTGGCGGGAGGGCTGAGTTCGTGATGCTGGCCACGAACGCTGTCTGTCCTATGGGATCAGGACACCGCTCCGATGTTCCCTCCCCCCTTGCGGGGGAGGGGCAGGGAGGGGGGTAGCTGCGCATGCCGCATGCAACAATCCGAGCGAATCATCGCAACCGGGCGAAGCAGCTTCGTCAAACGATGACTCGTGCCGAAACACTGCTGTGGCGATACATCAAGGCCCACAGGATTGATGGCTTGGGATTCCGACGCCAGATGCCGCTGGGAAACTATGTTGTCGATTTTGTCTGTCTCTCCGCAAAGCTCATTATTGAACTCGATGGTGAAACCCACGATTTCGTTTCACGGCAAATTGCAGACGGCAGGCGCGATGCGTTCCTGACATCCGCGGGCTTCAGAGTCTTGCGTTTTACCAACGATCAGGTGCTGTCAAACCTTGCCGGTGTGATCGAAACCATCCGCGAAACGGCTCATGTGAGCGCACCCCCCTCCCTGTCCCTCCCCCGCAAGGGGGGAGGGAACGATGAACTCATCCTGTCCTGTATAGCTGGCGATCAACTTCGAGGTCCGCAGTCATGAAATTCACCCTCTCCTGGCTGAAAGAGTATCTCGACACGGACGAGCCGCTCGAAAAGATCGCCGACAAGCTCACCATGATCGGGCTTGAAGTCGAGCATATCGACGACAAGGCTAAGGCGCTGGCGCCGTTCGTCATCGCGAAAGTGATCTCCGCCGAGCAGCATCCGAATGCCGACCGCCTGCGCGTGTGCATGGTCGATTACGGACAGGTCGCCGGTGGCGACAAGCCGCTGCAGGTGGTCTGCGGCGCGCCGAACGCGCGCGCAGGTCTGATCAGCGTGTTCTCGCCGCCCGGCACCTATATTCCGGGCAAGAACATCACCCTGAGCGTCGGCACCATTCGCGGCGTCGAAAGCCATGGCATGCTGTGCTCGGCCGCCGAGCTTGAACTCTCCGAGGATCACGACGGCATCATCGAGCTTCCCGCCGACGCACCCGTCGGCAAGGCCTATGCGGAATGGGCCGGCCTCGGCGATCCGGTGATCGAGATCAACCTGACCCCGAACCGTCAGGACTGCACCGGCGTTCACGGCATCGCGCGCGATCTCGCCGCCGCCGACATCGGCAAGTTCAAGGATCAGCCGCCAAAGCCAATCAAGGGTGAATTCCCCTGCCCGGTGAAGGTCACCATCGAGGACGAGACACTGTGTCCGGGTTTCGCGCTGCGTCTTGTCCGCGGCGTGAAGAACGGCCCCTCGCCGGAATGGCTGCAGCGGCGCCTGACCTCGATCGGCCTGCGTCCGATCAATGCGCTGGTGGACATCACCAACTTCATGACCTTCGACCGGGCGCGTCCGCTGCATGTGTTCGATGCGAAGAAGGTGAGGGGCAATCTCACCGTGCGCCGCGCGCGCAACGAGACCATCATCGCCCTCGACGGCAAGACCTATGCGCTGGACGACAGCGTGTGCGTGATCGCCGACGAGCATGGCGCGGAATCCATCGCCGGCATCATGGGCGGCGAAGCCTCGGGCTGCGACGAAAACACCACCGACGTGCTGATCGAATCGGCGCTGTGGAACGAAATCAACATCGCCCAGACCGGCCGCAAACTCGGCATCAATTCGGACGCGCGCTATCGTTTCGAGCGCGGCGTCGATCCGGCCTTCATGGTGCCGGGCCTCGAAATGGCGACAAAACTCGTCATGGACCTGTGCGGCGGCACGCCGTCCGAGATCACGGTCGCCGGCCGCTCGCACGGCGACGACCGCATCATCGAATTCCCCTTGAGCGAAGTGAAGCGTCTCGCCGGCATCGAAGTGCCTTTGCCGCAGGTCAAGACCATTCTCGCGCATCTCGGCTTCATGATCGCGGGCGCAGGCCCGGTGGTGAAGGTCGCGGTGCCGTCATGGCGCAGCGACGTGCACGGCAAGGCCGACATCGTGGAAGAGATCGTGCGCATCGTCGGCGTCGACAGCGTGCCGCTGACGCCGTTCGAGCGCGGCGACGCGCCGCGCAAGCCGGTGCTGACCCAGCTTCAGCTTCGCACCCGCCGTGCCAAGCGCGCGCTGGCGGCGCGCGGCATGCTCGAAGCCGTGACATGGTCGTTCGTGTCGAAGACGCAGGCCGACCTGTTCGGCGGCGGCCAGCCTGATCTGACGCTCGCCAATCCGATTGCGTCCGACCTTTCCGACATGCGCCCCTCGCTGATCGCGGGTTTGATCGCGGCGGCGCAGGCCAATGCGGATCGCGGCTTTCCCGATGTGGCGCTGTTCGAGGTCGGCCAGATCTTCAAGGGCGACAAGCCCGAGGACCAGTTCATGGCGGCAAGCGGCGTGCGCCGCGCGCAGGCCTCAAGCAAAGGCATCGGCCGTCAGTGGTCGGGCAGCTTCACGGTCGATGCGCTGGACGCCAAGGCCGATGCGCTTGCCGTGCTCGCCGCCGCAGGCGCACCGATGCAGGGGTTACAGATCGTCTCCGCGAAAGAGTCGAAGAACTTTCCGCAATGGCTGCATCCCGGCCGCTCCGGCGCGATCCAGATCGGCCCGCAGAATGTGCTCGGCTATTTCGGCGAGTTGCATCCGCGCACGCTGGAAGCCCTGAAGGCTGACGGCCCGCTGGTGGCGTTCGAGGTCATTCTCGAGCGCATCCCGGATGCCAAGGCGAAGCCGACCCGCGCCAAGCCGCTGCTGGAGCTGTCGCCGTTCCAGCCGGTGTCGCGCGACTTCGCGTTCATTGTCGATCGCGGCGTCAAGGCGGGCGACATCGTGCGCACCGCGCAGGCGGTCGACAGGAAGCTGATCACCGGCGTGACCGTGTTCGACGTCTATGAAGGCAAGGGCATCGACGACGGCAAGAAATCAATCGGCATCGCGGTGACCTTACAGCCGCGCGAGAAGACCTTGACCGATCAGGAAATCGACGCGGTGGCGGCGAAGATTGTCGCGGACGTCACCAAGAAGACCGGCGGCGTGTTGCGGGGTTAGGACGCCTCTTCACCTCTCCCGTGGGGAGAGGCCGCCCGGTGAAGCTCGCATGGCGAGCGAAGACGGGCGGGTGAGGGTGTAGAATCTCTCGACAGATTTAGAGCCCCTCACCCCAACCCTCTCCCCGCCGGGGAGAGGGAGCCGATCTCGCCTGATGCGACAACGAGGAACAATTCAGGTCAACGACGAACATCAATTCCGCGGCCACGCCACGCCGCGCGGGCCTGTCGGCAGCGGCTCCGCCGTCGCGCGAGCCGGTGCGCGCTTCTTCTTCGCTGGCGCATCCGCCACCGGCGCAGCCTTGAGCGCGCCGATCTTGCGCAGCGCCGCCTCCGCCGCGCGTTCGCCGCTTTCCCACGCGCCGCCGACGGTGCCCCACTGGGTTTCATGCACGGCGTCGCCCGCGAAGAACACGCTGCCCATCGGCTCCATCATCACCTTGCGCGCAAGCTGGCCGCCCGGAGACGGCGCCGACATCGCGCCGAACACATGGGGCATATCGTTCCAGCGTGTCGCCGTGGTGCGTTTGGCCATGGCCTTGACGTCGGAGCCGAACAGTCTGGTCAGCCAGTCCGAGGCGAAGGCGACCATCGCGGCCTCTCCCTTCGCCGACAGCTCCGCGCCGAACGATCCGGCGACATCGACCTGACACAGCGACGAGCCGCCGGTATTGGCGAGCAGGAATCCCGTCGCACGGTCGGCGCTCTGCTCGATCACGATGTCATCGCGCGACAGGCCAAGCGGATTGCCCGGCAGTTCAAGCGCGATGTGATCGTAGCTGCCGAGCATCAGCTTCGACGCCGCATCCTGCTGACGCTTCGGCAATTCGGGCGCAAACCTGATCTTGCCCGAGAGCAACGCGTTGGTGGACGCTGTGAGAATGACGGCTTTCGCAGTCATCGTACCCGCCGATGTTTCGATCTGCGCGTCCTTGCCGCTCCACGCGATGCGCGTCACCGGCGTTGCGAGCACAACGGGAAGACCGTCGGCGAGTTTGGTGATCAGCGTGCCCAGGCCTTGACGGCACGCCAATGGATTGTCGCGCGGCGCCATGGCCGCAAGATCGAGCGCGGAAAGACCTTTCAGGTCTCGTCCCGTCGGCTGCGTGCCAAGAACGAAATCCGTGGTACCGGCCCAGACGCCGAGATCCTTCGGCAGCGCCTCCGCCGCCGGCATATCGGCCTTGCCACGCACCGCGTCGCCGATGGCGCGGTTGGCGCGCACCAGAGTGGCGAGAAAATCCTCAGCCTCGCCCGCGCGCGCGTTGCGGCGGCCGATCCGGATACGCTGGCCGCGCGGCGCCGGCATCAAATCCATCCCGGCGCCGCGCGCCAGCTTGGCGATCGGGCTGCTGTCCGGATTGTAAAGCCAGCGCGCGCCCCGATCGAACGGAACATCGAACGCGGATGTCTCGGTGACACAGCGCCCGCCGATGGCGGAGGCCGCCTCGATCACGACCACCTTGCGACCGGCGGCCGCGATGCGGCGCGCGGCGGCGATGCCCGCGGCGCCGCCGCCGATGACAACCACCTCGGCATCGCGCGGCAGAGGCGCGGCGAAGGCGCGCGCCATGAACGACGACGCCATCATCGCGGATGAGCCGGCCAGAAGGTCACGCCGGGTAATTGTCATGTCATGGTTTCCAGAATTCGACCAAAAACGGGAGTGCGGGGCGAAATTGCCGTATCATGAGGCTTCCGGCAACGGTCATGGTGAATGTTTGATGAGCGGCACCCTTGACGCATGAACTAAATTGAAATTGCTTTCGACCAAACTGGGTCAAGGCAAAACAAGCCAGCAAGAAAGCGGCCGGAATGCGCCGCTCGGGGGGAAGAACCCATGGGCTTCGTGCTCGATACCGTCGGCAAGATCATTGCCGGTTACCTCCAGAAAGAGGTTCCGGGCTATGAACCGTTCACGCCCAGCGATCCGGAGCGGCTGCGCGGGCTGATCGAGCCCGGCGATGTGCTGCTGGTCGAAGGCAACAACCGCGTCTCCGGCATCATCAAGTACCTCACCCAGTCCACATGGTCGCATGCGGCGCTGTATGTCGGTCCGGTCGATGGCGCGGTTGAGCCCGATGGCGAGCAACATGTGCTGATCGAAGCCAACATCGGCGAAGGCGTCACCTCCGCGCCGCTGTCGAAATACTTTTCCTATCACACCCGCATCTGCCGCCCTGTCGGGCTGTCCTATGAAGACCGCACCACGGTGTGCCGCTACGCCATCAACCGCATCGGCTTCGGCTACGACACAAAAAACATTCTCGACCTGATGCGCTATCTCATTCCGCTGCCGATCCCGCAGCGCTGGCGGCGGCGCATGATCGCGCTGGGCTCGGGCGATCCGACCAAGATCATCTGCTCGGCGCTGATCGCGCAGGCCTTCGGCGCGGTTCGCTATCCGATCCTGCCCAAGATCACGCAGGCGGCCAGCCGTCAGGCGCGGCGCGAGATTCTGCACATCCGCGATTCCTCGCTCTACATGCCGCGCGACTTCGACATCTCGCCCTATTTTGAAATCGTCAAGCCGACCATCGTCCGCGGCTTCGACTACACGGCCCTGCACTGGGCCGACACGACCCGGCCGTCCCCGGAGGTGGCGGACGAGACCGATCCCTTTCCAGAGGGAGTCTTCCAAACGTCAGAAGCACCGCTCGCGCCTGTTGCGGCGTTTGAGCAGGATCAGGCGGAACGCAAGCCGGCGCCCGAACTCGCGGCCTGAGCAGGACTCCGACCTCGAACGGAGCGGATAAACATGTCGTCATTCCGGGGCGCGAGCTTTGCGAGCGAGCCCGGAATTCCGAAATTGTTTCCGATGAACTCTTCTGGATTCCGGATCAGCCGCGATGCGGCTGTCCGGAATGACGTGAAATCGGACATTTCAGCGACACAACATGTGGCAGCGTTATCCTGAGGTGCGAGCCGCGTTTGCGGCGAGCCTCGAAGGATGCATGGCTGCGAAACGCAACCCTCTCCGCCATCCTTCGATGGCTCGCAAGTGTTCGCACCTCAGGATGACGATATTCCGCAAGCCGGCGTAGCCCGGATGGAGCGCTTGCGAAATCCGGGGCTTTCGATCGCATCCACGGACCCGGATTGCGCTGCGCTTCATCCAGGTTACGCAAGTTGCGGCGCCGATAGCGCCCGACGACAAATCGCCACTTGCCAGACACCTTCCCCATACATAACTCTCGCCGGGTTTGATGGAGGGTTGCCCATGCTCGACGCCGCCACCAAGGCGCTGTCCCAGATCCTGTCGCAGCCGATGCGCGCCATTTTGTGGAAGTCGGTCGGTCTTGCTTTGGTGCTGATTGTCGTTGCGGCGGTGAGCCTGCAGCGGCTCCTGAGCTGGCTCGCCGGATCGGGCGAGGTCTGGGCCGAGACCATGGCCGGCTCCGACTACCATACCCTCATCACCATCATTTCGTGGATCGTCTCGATCGCGGCCGGCCTCGGCATCGTGGTCGGCGCGGTGTTCCTGATGCCCGCGATCACCTCGCTGGTCGCCAGCGTGTTCGTCGATGACGTCGCCGACATTGTCGAGCGCGAGCACTATCCCGCCGAGATGCCGGGCAAGGCGCTGCCGATCGGTCTTGCGGTCACCGAAGGCGCCAAGACGGCGCTGCTGACCGTGCTGGTCTATATCGTCGCGCTGCCCTTTGTGCTGTTCGCAGGCGCGGGCTTCATCGTGTTCTTTATCGCGACAGCCTGGCTGCTCGGCCGCGAATACTTTGAACTCGCCGCGATGCGCTTCCGTGACCCGGAAGACGCCAAGCTGCTGCGCAGGCAGAACAGCGCCACGGTGTTTACAGCGGGGCTGTTCATCGCCGCCTTCGTGTCGATCCCGATTGTGAATCTGGCCACACCCCTGTTCGGCATGGCCTTCATGGTCCACATGCACAAGCGCCTGTCCGGCCCGCGGCCCGAATTGCTGGAGCCGGTGCGCCGGACGAGTGTGCCGAGTGTGTGATGTAATCTCGATTTCTCTGCGTCATGGCCGGGTTTATCCCGGCCATCCACGTCTTGATTCGATCAAAGTTAAAGACGTGGATGCCCGGAACAGGTCCGGGCATGACGAACGAGAGATTCACGTTCACGCCGGAACCGTCTTCTCTGGCCAGCGGCACAGATCGTTGATGATGCAAACCTCGCAGCGCGGCTTGCGCGCGATGCAGGTGTAGCGTCCGTGCAGGATGAGCCAATGATGGGCATGCCGCGCGAACCGCGGCGGCACGATCTCAAGCAATCCAAGCTCCACCGCCAGCGGCGTCTTGCCGGGCGCCAGCCCGGTGCGGTTGCCGACGCGAAACAGATGGGTGTCCACCGCGATGGTCGGCTCACCGAACGCGATGTTCAGCACAACGTTCGCGGTCTTGCGTCCGACACCGGGCAACGCTTCCAGCGCCGCGCGGTCGCGCGGGACCTCGCTGTCATGAAGCGCGATCAACTGCTCTGACAGAGCGATGACATTCTTGGCCTTGGTCCGGTAGAGCCCGATAGTCTTGATATAGTCGCGCAGCTTCTCCTCGCCGAGCGCCACCATCTTCTCCGGCGTATCCGCCACCGGAAACAGATGCCGGGTCGCCCGGTTGACGCCGACATCGGTGGCCTGCGCGGACAATGCCACCGCGACCAGCAGCGTGTACGGATTGAGATGTTCCAGTTCGCCCTTGGGCTCCGGATTGGCGCGCTCAAAGCGGCTGAACGCCTCGGTCACCTCGGCTTCGGTCCAGGGTTTCGGCTTTGCCGATTTTTTCCTTATTGGCTTTGCCGGTCCGGATTTCGCTGCCTTGGGCGCTCGCGTGGCCGGACGTTTTGCCGGAGATTTTGAACGGGACGGGATCGCCTTTTTTGCCATGATCCCGGTATAGGCATGATCCGGAAATGTGGGAACAGGTTTCGGCGGCGGTCGCGCCAAAAATGCGTTAAGGTGGCTCCATGAGCGACAACGATCTCGATCACCACCGGCAAATCGCCGACACCGTGCTC
>JACDJB010000812.1_pt1 | contig 28375 bp, 23 predicted proteins | sample 7454121 | NCBI WGS metagenome assembly JACDJB01 (sample SAMN14253290, study PRJNA609438) | sludge metagenome | isolation source: sludge after 25d culture with pyrite | collected 2018-12-20
CCCGGGCGCGTGATGCAGGGCGGGCCGGGACAGACGGCCGTCGTCTCGAGCGCGCTCGTGGGCATGGTCTCCGGCGCGGCGGTCGCCAACGTCGCGATCACCGGCGCCTTCACGATCCCGTTCATGAAGAAGGTCGGCTACAAGCCCGAATACGCCGGCGCCATCGAGGCGACGGCGTCCACCGGCGGGCAGCTGATGCCGCCGGTGATGGGCGCGGCCGCGTTCATGATGGCGTCGTTCCTCGGCGTGCCCTACGCCGACGTGATGGTCGCCGGGATCATCCCCGCCATCCTGTACTTCTGGGGCGTGATGCTCGGCGTGCAGTTCCTCGCCGTGCGACAGGGAATCCGCGCGCCGCTCGAGGCGATCGACTTCAAGCTGATCCTGCGCAGGCTCCCGCTGTTCGCGCTGCCGCTCGCGGTCCTCGTCGTGATGCTGCTGATGCAGTACAGCCCTGCGCTCGCGGCGTTCTGGGCGATCCTGCTGTCGATCGGCCTGAGCTACATCGGGCGCGAGACGCGGCCGAAGTTCCTCGACCTCCTCCAGTGCCTGGCGGGAGGCGCGCTGATCGGGGCGCAGATCGCGATCTCGCTCGCGATCGTCGGGCTGATCGCGCAGACGCTGATCACCACCGGCCTCGGCACGAAGATCGCCGGGCTGGTCGAGATCCTCAGCGCCGGAAACCTGCTGATCGCGCTGCTGGCGACGATGATCGTCTCGATCGTGCTCGGCTGCGGCGTTCCGACCACCGCCGCGTACGCGCTGGTCGCCATCGTCGTCGTGCCGATGATCACGAAGCTCGGCGTCGAGCCGGTGTCCGCGCACTTCTTTGCGTTCTATTTCGCGGTGATCTCGGCACTGACGCCGCCGGTCGCGCTCGCCGCGCTCGCCGGCGCCGGGATCGCCGGAGCGAACTACTTTAAGACGTCGCTCAGCGCCTTCAAGCTCGCGATCTCCGGATTCATCATCCCGTTCCTGATCGTCTTCAATCCCGTCCTCGTGCTGCGCCAGTCCGACTGGGTCTGGGCGCTCGGCTCGCTGGTGGCGATTCCGCTCGGGATGACCACGCTCACCGCGGCGCTGTACGGCTGCGGATTGACGCTCTTCACCTGGCGCGAGCGCGCGCTGGCGGTGTTCTGCACCGCGATGATGGTGGGGTACGCGTCGTTCCGCCACGTCGACGAATGGCCGCTCGAGTACCCGATGCTCGCCCTCGGCTGCGCCTCGTTCGTCGTGCTGCTCGCGATGCAGCTGCGTGCGCAGCGCGCGCAGGCGAGGACGCGAACGCCGCCGGCGTCGACCGTCGGGCTCGAGTCCTCGGTCGCGCGCTGAGAACCGCCACTGAACGCAGGAGAAGCAGACGATGCAAACCCCGAACACCGACGCCGCGGCGTCGTCGAGCCACCGCCTCGTGTCGGGCCGGTTCCGCTGGGAAGACCCGCTGCTGCTCGAGGAGCAGCTCACCGACGACGAGCGGATGATCCGCGACAGCGCGAATCGCTACGCGCAGGAACGGCTGATGCCGCGCATCCTGCTGCAGAACCGTCACGAGGATTTCGACCGCGAGATCCTGAACGAGATGGGCGAGCTCGGATTCCTCGGCGCGTTCATCGACGGCTACGGCTGCGCGGGCATCGGCTTCGTCGCGAGCGGCCTGATCATGCGCGAGCTCGAGCGCGTCGACACCGCGTACCGGTCGTCGGCGAACATCCAGACGATGGTGATGGACGTCCTCTACAACTTCGGCAGCGAGGCGCATCGCGAGAAGTACCTGCCGCGGATGGCCACCGGCGAGCTGGTCGGCGCGTTCGGCCTGACCGAGCCCGACCATGGCAGCGACCCGGCGTCGATGAAGGCGCGCGCGCGCACGACGTCGGGCGGGTACGTGCTGAACGGCACGAAGACCTGGATCACGCACGCGCCGGTGGCGGACGTCTTCGTCGTGTGGGCGAAGAACGACGAAGGCGTCGTTCGCGGCCACGTCGTCGAGCGCGGCGCGAAGGGCCTGTCGACGCCGAAGATCGAGGGCAAGTTCTCGATGCGCGCATCTCCGACGGGCCAGATCATCCTCGAGGACGTCTTCGTCCCCGAGGAGGACGTGCTGCCGAACGTCGTCGGGCTGAAGGGGGCGTTCGCCGGGCTGAACAACGCGCGCTTCGGGATCTGCTGGGGCGCCTGGGGCGCAGCCGAGTTCTGCTGGCACACGGCGCGCAACTACGCGCTCGAACGCAAGCAGTTCGGCCGGCCGCTCGCCGCCAACCAGCTCGTGCAGAAGAAGCTCGCCGACATGCAGACCGAGATCGCCGTCGGACTGCAGTCGTGCCTGCGCCTGAGCCAGCTGCGCGACCAGGGCAAGGCCGCACCCGAGATGATCTCGCTGCTGAAGCGATACACGGCGGCCAAGGCGCTCGACATCGCGCGCGAGGCGCGCGACATCCTCGGCGGCAACGGCATCTCGGACGAGTTCCACGTCGTCCGCCACATGATGAACCTCGAGGTGGTCAACACGCTCGAGGGCACGCGCGACATCCACGCGCTCGTGCTCGGGCGCGCGCAGACGGGCATCTCCGCGTTCACCTCCTGAACCGACAATCGACCGACCCCAGACGACACGCATGACCGGCATGGACGACATCACCGCACGAGCCCGCAACGGCACCGTTCTTCTCGACGCAGACACCGTGGCGGTCGTCGGCGCATCGCCCGACGACAACAAGATCGGCGGCAAGCCGATCCGCTTCCTGCGCGAGTTCGGCTTCCGGGGACGCGTCTGCCCGGTCAATCCCCGCTACGAGGAGATCGGCGGGCACCGCTGCTACCCCGACGTCGTCTCGATCGAAGGGCCCGTCGACGTGGCGATCCTAGCGGTTCCGTACCAGCACGCGCAGGCGGTGGTCGAGCAGTGCGTGCGCAAGGGCGTGCGGCAGATCGTGATGTTCAGCTCCGGCTACGCGGAGACCGGCGCCGAGGGCGCCCGGCGCCAGCAGGCGATCCTGCAGGCGCTCGCCGGCAGCGGCACGCGCCTGCTCGGGCCGAACTCGCTCGGCGTCGCAAACCTCTCGTCCGGATTCATCGCGAACTTCGGCCAGGCCTTCGAGCTGCCCGCCGGCGTCCTGCGCACCGGGCGGGCCGGCTTCGTCTCGCAGAGCGGCGCCTTCGGCACCTTCATCTTCACGTTGAGCGCCGAGCAGGGGCTCGGCTTCAAGTACTTCGCGGTGACCGGCAACGAAGGTGACATCACCGTGAGCGAACTGATCGACGCGATGATCGACGACGAAGAAGTCGACCTCGTCGCCGGCTACGTCGAGGGCGTGCGCGACGGCCGCCGGTTCCTGCAGGTCTGCGAGAAGGCGCGTGCAGGCGGAAAGCCGCTGGTGCTCGTCAAGAGCGGTCGAACCGCCGGCGGCAGCGCGGCCGCGCTGTCGCACACCGCGGCAATCGCCGGCGCCGACGAGGTCTACGAGGCGGTCTTCCGGCAGACGGGCGCGATCCGCGTCGACGACGAGCAGGAAATGCTCGACGTCGTCACGTTGATGCGGTCGCACAAGCCGATGCACGGCCGCCGCGTCGGCGTACTGACGATGTCCGGCGGCGCAGGCGTGCTGATCGCCGACGCGCTCGAGGACAACGCACTCGAGCTGGCGCGTCTCGACCCCGGAACCGAGACCGCCCTCGGGCGGATCGTTCCCGAGTTCGGCTCGACGCGAAATCCGGTCGACCTCACCGGCCAGTTCCTGAGCGAACCCGCGATGCTCGAGGCGGCGCTCGAGTGCCTGCTCGACGACGCCAACGTCGATGCCGTCGTGCTGTTCCTCGGACTCGGCCGGCGGTACGGCGAGCAGATCGCGCAGACGTTGCGCAAGGTGAGCGCAAGAGCCGCCAAGCCGTTGCTCGTCGCATGGATCGCCGGCCCCGCGGCCGTCATCGGGCAGCTTCGCGCCGAAGGCGTTCCCGTGCTGCCGAGCCCGACGCGCACGATCCGCGCGCTCGGCGCGCTCGCACGTTTCGGCGAAGCGCACGCGCGCGGGCCGCGCTCGTTCTCGATCGACGAGTCGCCGGCCGAGCCCGTCGTGCCTTCGGGAAGCGCCGGACGCTGCTCCGAGGCGCAGACCAAGGCGCTGCTCGAGCGCTACGGCATTCGCCGGCTTCCCGAGTCGCTGGTTCGCAGCGAGGACGACGCGGTCGCGCGCGCGGGCTCGATCGGATATCCGGTCGTGCTGAAGGTCTGCGCGGCCGACCTCCTGCACAAGACCGAGGCCGGTGCGGTCGCGCTGAACCTACGCGACGAAGCCGCGGTGCGCGCCGCCTACCGCCGGATTCTCGAGGGCGCCCGGCGCCACTCGCCGGGGCTCGAGGTCGACGGCGTGCTGGTCTCGCCGATGGCCGACGACGGCGTCGAAGTGATCGTCGGGGCGCGGCGCGATCCCGTCTTCGGTCCGGTCGTCCTGGTCGGCTCGGGCGGAATCTACACCGAGGTGCTGCGCGACGCGGCGATCGGCGTTCTGCCGCTCGCCGAAGGCGAAGCCGCGGAACTGATCCGCTCGCTGCGCGTGCATCCGTTGCTCGCCGGCGCACGCGGCAAGCCGCCGGCGGACGTCGACGCGCTCGCCGCCTGCGTCGAAGGCGTGGCGAAGCTGATGCTCGAGCACCCGGAGGTGTCGGAGATCGAGATCAACCCGATGCGCGTGCTCGAGCGAGGCCGCGGAGCGGTGCCGCTCGATGCACTGATGGTCGTGCAGCCGGTGGAAAACGGTGCGCCGCACGGCCCGCAGGGGACGCGCCCGTGACCGCTGCGGCGCGCAGGCAGGAGAAGTTCCTCTCGGTGGCGCAGGCCGCCGATCTGGTCGAAGACGGCATGACCGTCGCGGTGGGCGGGTTCATCAACAGCGGGCACCCGATGCCCGTCGTGCGCGAGCTGATCCGGCGGCGGCGCAAGGCGCTGACGATCGTCGGTCCGGCCTCCGGCGGCCTCGATCTCGACCTGCTGGTCGCAGGCGGCTGCGTGCGAAAGCTCGTGAGCTGCTACTTCGGCGCGGAAACGCTCGCGCCGATCTCGCCGATGATCCAGCACGCCGCACAGCGCGGCGAGATCGAGATCTTCGAGTGCGACGAAGGGATGTATTACGCCGCGTTGCACGCCGGATCGCAGCGACTGCCCTTCCTGCCGGTGCGCGCCGGCGTCGGAACGAGCTACCCCGACGTCAATCCGGCGTTGAAGCCCTTCGCCGACCCGATCCGCGGCGAGCCGCTGCTCGCGATCCCGGCGATCCGTCCCGACGTGGCGTTCGTCTACGCCGCCGTGTCGGACGCCTACGGCAACGCGCAGCACGTCGGCACGGGCTACGGCGACCGGTCGCTGTACCGCGCGGCCGAACGCACGGTCGTCTTCGCCGAGAAGATCGTGGCGAACGAGGAGATCCGGCGCGATCCGGCGCGGACCTCGATTCCGGGTGCCTACGGCGTCGTTCGCGCGCCGTTCGGATCGCACCCGTTCGCGAGTCCCGGCTGCTACCTGCCCGACGAGGAGCACCTGCGCGAGTACCTGGCCGCCTGCCGCTCGCTCTTGCGCTCGGACGATCCGCAGCCGCTGCGCGCGTACCTCGACCGATACGTATACGGCCCGGAGGACTACGTGGACTATCTCGAGACGATCGGCCTGCGACGGCTGCTGTCGCTCTCCGAGTACTGAGCCGGCAGCGAATCGCGATGAACGTCACCGAACCTTCCTGCGCCGTCGACGAGCTGAACGCCGTCTTCCTGTCGCGCCAGATCGCCGACGGCGAGCGCGCGCTCGTCGGCGCGAACGTTCCCGTGCCGCGCGCGGGCGTCCTGCTCGCCCACCTGCATCACGGTCCGAACATGATCGTGATGCTCGCGCACACGCGCACGAACCTGTACGACGAACCGCGCCTGCCCGGCTTCGACTCGCTGACCGACTGGCGGCAGTCGCGCTGGGCCGAGTCGCAGTACATCCACGACGAGGTCTTCGACGCGTTCGACAAGATGACCGACCTCTTCGCGGTCGGCGCGCTGCAGATCGATCCGCATGGAAACGCGAACCTGATCGGCGTCGGCGACGAATACCGTCGCCTGCGCTTCCGCGGCCCGGGTGCCGTCGGCACGCCGAGCGCCGCGGTGTCGATCGGCCGCTACTACCTCTACGTCGCCTCGCACGACCGGCGCATCTTCGTCGAGCGGTGCGACTTCGTCTCGACCTTCGGCTGGGGAGAAGGCGGCGACCACCGGCAGCGGCTCGGCTTTCCCGGAGGAGGCCCGCGCTTCTGCATCACGCCGCTGTGCGTCTTCGATTTCGAGGAGCGCAGCAAGCGCATGCGGCTGCACTCGCTGCATCCGGGCGTGAGCGTCGACGACGTGCTTCGCAACACCGGGTTCGAGCCGATCGTTCCGGCGCACGTCCCGCAGACCGAAGCGCCGACCGCCGCCGAGCTGCGCCTGCTGCGCGAGCGCGTCGATCCGGGCGGGATCCTCCGCAGGCGCGCGAACAACGGATAGCCACGGGAAAGGGAGCGCAACGACGATGGACTTCAGCCTGAACTCGGAGCAGGAGATGCTGCGCGACTCGGTCGCGCGCTTCGTGCGTGCCGAGTGCGACGAGAACCTCTTCCGCCGAATGGACGAGGAGGCGTACTACCCGGACGACCTGTACCGCCGCATGGGCGAGCTCGGTTTCATCGGCATTCCGCTGCCCGAGCAATACGGCGGCACCGGCCTCGGCTGCGTCGAGTCGGCGCTGTTCCAGGAGGAGCTCAGCAAGCGGCTCCTGCCGCTGCAGATGACGTTCCAGGTGTCGATCCTCGCCGCCGGCGTCGCGATCCTCGACCTGGGCTCGGACGAGCAGAAGGAGCGCTTCCTTCCGCCGCTCGCGCGCGGCGAGACGAAGTTCTCGATCGCCTACACCGAGCCCGACGCCGGAAGCGACGCGGCGTCGATCCGCACGGCCGCCGTGCGCGACGGCGACGGCTTCCGGATCGACGGGCAGAAGATCTTCATCACCGGCGCCGACATCGCCGACTACCTGCTCGTCTCGACGCGCACCGATCGCGACGCACCGGCCCGCGAGGGCATCACCGCATTCATCGTCGACGCACGCGCCGAAGGGGTTGGCGTGCAGCCGATCCGCAAGCTCGGCGTCAAGGCCAGTTCGTACTGCGCGGTGTTCTTCGACGGCGTGCGCGTCCCCGCCGACCGCGTGGTGGGTGGCGTCGGCCGCGGCTGGGGGGTCGTCAGCCACAGCCTCGAGCTCGACCGCATCGGCGCGGCGGCTCGCTGGGTGGGCTTCGCGCAGGAAGCGCTCGACTACGGACTCGAGTACGCGAAGACGCGTACGCAGTTCGGCAAGCCGATCGGACGCTTCGCCGAGATCCGCGAGATCTTCGCGCAGATGCAGACCGAGCTCGACGCCGCTCGCCTGCTCACCTACCGGGCGGCACAACGCTTCGACGCGAAGCAGGAGTGCCGCAAGGAGGCGTCGATGGCCAAGCTCTTCGCATCCGAGCTCGTGATCCGGCTCACGCGGAACATGATGCAGGTGCTCGGCGGCTACTCGTATGCGATGGAGTACCACGCGCAGCGGTTCCTGCGCGACTGCCAGTTCGCGACGATCGGCGCCGGCACGTCGCAGATCCAGCGACAGATCATCGGGAAGGCGCTGGGGCTCTAGGAATTTTCCCCGGGATCGCCGCGTCGGCCGGCCCCCGGGGTGTTGTCGAGCACGTGGTTTCCGAGGATCACCGCGGTGAAGCTGCCGACGAAGACGCGCGAGTTGCCCACGAGCACTTCGCACTCGACGTGGCGCTTGCGTTCCTCGACGTTCACGATGCGTGCGTGCGCGACGACGGTCTCACCGGCGCGGACCGGCGCAAGAAAGCGCGATTCGGCCTTGCCGAGCACGACGTACTCGTCGTTCACCGCGAGCATCGCCGCATAGTCGGCAACGCCGAACACGAAACCGCCGTGCACCAGCCCGCGCTCGTCGACCGCCATCCGGTCGGTCGTGTGCAACTCCACGGTGGCGCTGCCCTCCCCGAGCTGGGTCGGCCGCCCGACGAGGTCGGAATCGGCGCGTCGGTGCGTGTTCTGTTCCATGTAGTCGGTCCTTCGCTGTCAGCCGATACCGGCGGGTGCCTGCGCCGCGGGCCGCAAGAGCCGGCGTCCGGTCGTCTTCGTTGCGTGCGACCCTTCGTCGATCGGACGAAGGTTCAGGTTGTAGCGGTAGTGGTCCACCCGGTAGTGCGTGCGCCCCATCTGGATCGCCTGGCCGTCCGTTGCGAGGAATACGCGGTCGACGACGAGCAGGGGATCGCCGGGCGCCACGAGAAGCGCGTCCGCGATGTCGTCGGGAGCACGCGTCGCCCAGAGCGATTGGCGGATCTCGCCGAGTGCGACGCCGGCGCTCTCGCACAGCGCCATGACGACGAGCTTGCGCTCGCGCAGCAGCCTGCGGAAGTTGCGCGACCGGACGATCGGAGTCATGGCCGGATGATGATAGACGTCCGACATCATGAAGCGCTCGTTCTGCACCGACCGGACGTTTCGCATCGCGTGCAATCGCTCGGGCCGATCGAGTCCGAAACCGCGCCAGACCCAGTCGGGCGCCTCGACGACGCCGGACGACAGCGTCGTCATCTCCGACTGGCTGGTCGTCATGTCGATCTCGGCGATGCTGCCGAGTCCCCAGGCGGCGCGAATCGGCTCGCGCGGCAGCACGAAGGTGCCGCGGCCGGCGAAGCGCTCCACCCGCCCCTTGTCGAGAAGCACCTTCATCGCGCCACGTGCGGTGATCGCGCTCACGCCGTACATCGCGGCGAGCTTCGACTCCGTCGGCAGCTGTGCACCCACCGGATATTCGCCTGCGTCGATCTTCCGTTCCAGCTCGGTGGCGAGCTGGTAGTAGAGCGGAACGAAAGTCGTCGACGCGGAGCCCTTCGTCGTCGCCCCTTCCCGCGGCCGCCGGCCGATTTTCGGAACGGATTCACCTCGCACCGCGTTGCCCCCCTGGTTGACATGGTGGCGCACGCTCTGCCACCATGGCTTGCATAATATTATAAGAAATAGCACGGGGCGCCAGACGCGCCCTTCGGGCAACCGGCCAGGAGACACGCCGTTGGCTTCCGATTCGAACGGCAGCGCGTTGCTTTCCGTGCGCGGCGTTTCGCTGCAGTACAAGACGAAGGACCGTCTGGTCACCGCCACCTACCGGGTCGACTTCGACGTGCATCGGTGCGACCGATACGTGATGCTCGGCCCGTCCGGCTGCGGCAAGTCCACCTTGCTGAAGGCCGTCGGAGGCTACATGGCTCCGGTCGAGGGAGAGATCGTCCTCGACGGACGCCGAATCAAGGGTCCGGGCCCCGACCGAATGATGGTTTTCCAGGAGTTCGACCAGCTGCTCCCGTGGAAGACGGTGAAGCAGAACGTCGTCTTCGCTCTCACGTCGAGCGGCAGGCTGCGCGGCAAGGCCGCCGACGAGAAGGCGATGCACTACATCGAGAAGGTGAACCTGAGCGCCTTCGCCGACTCGTATCCGCACATGCTCTCCGGGGGCATGAAGCAGCGCGTCGCGATTGCGCGCGGAATGGCGATGGAGCCCGACATCCTCCTCATGGACGAGCCCTTCGCCGCGCTGGACGCGCTCACGAGGCGAAAGATGCAGGAGGAGTTGCTGCAGCTGTGGAACGACACGCGCTTCACGGTTCTCTTCGTCACGCACTCGATTCCAGAGGCGGTGAGGATCGGCAACCGCATCCTCCTGCTCACGCCGCATCCGGGACAGGTGAAGGCCGAGCTGTCGAGCGACGGCAGCGATGCCGTCGACGAGGCCGGACGACGGCTCAGCGACCGGATCCACGAGATGCTCTTCGCGGACAACGTCGAATCGGGCAAGGAATTCGCGCATGCCTGAGCTCCGGATGCAACGCCCCGCCTTTGCCCGCCCGGCGCGCCCCGACCAGCCCCTCCACGTCGTCGAGCAGCCGCTCTCCGCGTGGGAACGCGCGTGGGACCGGGCCTGGGTGCGCAAGACGGTCCTGCTCGCGCTGCTGGCGGCGATCTGGCAGGCGTACGCGGTGCACCTCGACAACCCGTTGCTGCTGCCGACGCTGACCTCGACGATCGCGGCCCTGTGGGAAGGCATCGTGCAGGGCGGCCTGCTCGAGAAGGCGTGGTACTCGATCCGCGTTCTCCTCGTGGGCTACGCGGCAGGACTCGCGCTCGCGACCCTGCTCACCGTGCTCGCGATCACGACGCGCCTGGGATCGGACCTGCTTGAGACGCTGACGGCGATGTTCAACCCGCTGCCCGCGATCGCCCTGCTGCCACTGGCGCTGATCTGGTTCGGGCTCGGCAACGGCTCGATCGTCTTCGTGCTGATCCACTCGGTTCTCTGGGCGGTTGCGCTGAACACGCACAGCGGCTTTCTCGCAGTGTCCAACACGCTGCGCATGGTCGGTCGCAACTACGGCCTGCGCGGCTTCTCCTACGTCTGCAAGATCCTGATCCCCGCTGCGTTCCCGAGCATCCTCTCCGGCCTGAAGATCGACTGGGCGTTCGCGTGGCGCACGCTGATCGCCGCGGAGCTCGTCTTCGGCGTGTCGTCGGGCTCGGGCGGACTCGGCTGGTTCATCTACGAGAACAAGAACATGCTCGAGATCCCCTCGGTCTTCGCCGGCCTGTTCTCGGTGATCCTCATCGGACTGGCCGTCGAGAACCTCGTCTTTCGCAACGTCGAGACCCACACCGTGCGCAAGTGGGGCATGCAGCAGTAATCGCACCCAAGGAGGAGAAGGAGATGAAACGACTCGCATCTTTGGTCGCGGCCCTGGTCGTGACGGTCGCCGGGATTTCCGCCAGCGGCACTGCCCGCGCCGACGCACGGGAGTTGCGCATCGCGCAGCAGTTCGGCATCGCGTACCTGCCCTTCGTTGTCATGCGCGAGCACCGGCTGATCGAGAAGCACGCGGCTCGCGAGGGCATTCCGGAAGTCGACGTCCAGTGGGTGCGTCTTGGCGGCGGAGCCGCGGTCAACGACGCCCTGATCTCGGGCAACCTCGACTTCGCCGCGGCCGGAATCCCCGGCTTCCTGACGCTGTGGGACAAGACGAAGGGCAACGCCGAGGTCCGCGTCGCCGCCGGATTGAACAACATTCCCGTGTTCCTGAACACGACGAATCCGAAGGTGAAGTCGATCGAGGACTTCACCAGCGACGACAAGATCGCGCTTCCCGCCGTCAAGATCTCGCTGCAGGCGCTCGTGCTGCAGATGGCGGCCGCGCAGCAATGGGGCGCCGAGGAGTACGACCGGCTCGACAAGCTGACGGTATCGATGAAGCACCCGGACGGCATGATCGCGCTGCTGTCGGGGAACGGGGACATCACGTCGCACCTGACGTCTCCGCCGTTCATGTTCCAGGAGCTCGAGGATCCGCGCGTGCGGCTCGTCCTGAGCTCCTCGGACGTGATCGGGCCGCACAGCTTCAACGTCGTCTACACGTCCGAGCGCTTCCGAAAGGAGAACCCGCGCTTGTACCGCGCCTATCTGGCGGCACTCGACGAGGCCATGGACGTCATCAACGCCGACAAGACCGCGGCGACGAGGCTCTACCTGCAATCCGCGAAGATGAGCGACGACAAGTTCGAGAGCATGCACAAGATCATCTCGGACGAGCGGGTCGAGTTCACCACGGTTCCGTCGGGAATGATCCGCTTCGCCAGCTTTATGCACGAGATCGGCTCGCTGCGTCGCAAGCCCCAGTCCTGGAAGGAACTCTGCTTTCCTGAAGCGGCCGCGAAGTCGGGGAGCTGATCGATGCCGTTGAACGACGCGTTGCAGAAGGACGGCGAAGCTGCTGCGGGGCCGTTGTCGGCGTACCGCGTCCTCGAGCTGGGGTCTCTCGTCGCGGGTCCGTTCTGCGGAAGCTTCTTCGCCGACTTCGGCGCGGAAGTCATCAAGGCAGAGCAGATCGAGGGAGACCCGGTGCGCGCGATGGGCGACCAGGTCGGCGACAAGTCGCTCTTCGCGGCGAGCCTGATGCGCAACAAGCGCCTGATCTCCGTCGACCTCCGGACCGACGAGGGTCGCTCGCTGGTACGGGAGCTGGCCCGGGACTGCGACGTCGTCATCGAGAATTTCCGGCCGGGCATCCTGGAGAAATGGGGCCTCGGCTACGACGATCTCCGAAAGGAGAATCCGTCGCTGGTCATGGTTCGCATCAGCGGATTCGGCCAGACCGGGCCCTATTCCGCACGGCCCGGGTACGGGGTGATCGGAGAAGCGGTGAGCGGGCTGCGGCACCTGATCGGCGACCCCGATCGCCCGCCGGCGCGCGTGGCGGTTCCCCTGACCGACTACATCGCCGGCATGTACGCGGCAATGGGAGCGCTCGTCGCGCTCGCGCATCGCGAGCGCACCGGAGAGGGACAGTGCGTCGACACCTCGCTCTTCGAGTCGGCGTTCAGCTTCCTGCGCAACGAGGTTCCGAGCTACGACAAGCTCGGCAAGATCGCAAGTCGTGCAGGTTCGCGACTCCCGGGGCACGTCCCGAGCAATCTGTACGCGACGAGCGACGGCGGCTACCTGCACATCACGGCAGCGAACAACTCGCTGTTCCGGCGGCTGGCGAACGTGATCGGCCGGCCCGAGCTCGCGAGGGATCCGCGTTTTGCCGAACCGCTCGCGCGCAACGCGAACGAGGAAGCGCTCGACCGGATCATCGCCGAGTGGGTGGCCGGTCGGACCCTCGACGAGGCGGAACGCGCGCTCATCGAAGCGGACGTCGTCGCATCGCGCGTCTACACCGTTGCCGACATCTTTCGCGATCCCCACTTCGCGGCGCGCGGAATGCTCTCCGCCGTGCACGACGACGAACTCGGCGAAGTCGTCCTGCCCGGCGTCGTTCCGCGCCTGACACGCACCCCCGGGCAGATCCGGCACGCGGGAGGCGCGAATGGCCGCGACACGCGGGAAGTGCTGCTCGAACGCACCTCCCTCACGCTCAAGCAGATCGTCGATCTGGAACGCCGCGGCGTGCTGCGCCAGAGCGGCGAAGGGTCGGCGGATCCGGAAGCCGGTGTCGCTCCATCGCCGTCGAGCGCCGCGCTGTAGACCATCGAACCCGTTCCACGAGACGATTCATGCCAGTTCAAGCATCCGCAGTCCTCGCGCGCGCCCTCAAGCAGCAGGGCGTCGACGCATTGTTCTACCTGATGGGCGGGCCGATGCTCGCAGCCGAGAGCGCGTGCATCGCGGAAGGGATCCGCTCGGTCGACGTGCGCCACGAGCAGGCGGCCGCGATGATGGCGCACGCCTACGCGCGGCTGCGCAATCGGCCCGGCGTGTGCATCACCGCCTCCGGCCCCGGAACGCTGAACCTCGGCACCGGACTCGCGACCTCGCTGACCGACTGCACGCCGGTGGTCGCACTGGGCGGATCGAGTTCGCTCAGCGAAGTCGGCACGGGCGCATTCCAGGAGTTCGACCAGGTCGCCGCCATGCGACCGCTGGTCAAGTGGGCCGATCGCGTCTACGAGGCCCGGCGCATTCCCGAGATGATCGACAAGGCGTTCCGGATCGCCATGTCGGGCAGGCCGGGCCCGGTGTACCTCGACTTCCCCGGCGACCTGCTCTACCGCGGGTTCGACGAGGAGAGCTTCGTCTGGCCCACACCCGAGCCGTCGTTCGAGCCGCTGCGTTCATCGGCGGAAAACGAATCGCTGGCAGCCGCGGTTGGCCTGCTCGCATCGGCGCAACGCCCGATCGTCGTCGCGGGAAGCGGCGTGATCTGGTCGCAGGCGTCGGAGGCGCTGAGGCGCTTCGTCGACTCGACCGGAGTCCCGTTCTACACGACGCCGCAGGGGCGCGGAGTGATCCCGGAGGATCACCCCCTGTGCTACCTGAACGCGCGCAGCCGGGCGTTTCGCGAGGCCGACGTCGTTCTCGTCGTCGGCACGCGCGTCAACTACGTGCTCGGTCACCTCGCGTCGCCCCGGTTCGCCGCCGACGCGCGCTTCATCCGCATCGACATCGACCCGGTCGAGCTTGCCCTGACGCCCCGCCCACAGACCGCGTTGCTCGGCGACGCGCGATGCGTGCTCGAGCAAATGACGCAGGCGTGCGCCGGACGTGTCGACCCGGAGCGCTTCGAGCGCTGGCGAAGCGCCCTGGGCGAGGTCGAGCAGAAGCGCGCGGCGTCGCAGGAGGAACTGCTGAACTCCGACCGCTCCCCGATCCATCCGCTGCGGCTGTGCAAGGAGGTGCGCGATTTCATCGACCGCGACGCCGTTCTCGTCGTCGACGGCCAGGAGATCCTCAACTACGGCCGCCAGTCGATCCCGTCGTTCCGCCCCGGGCACCGCATCAACTCGGGCACCTTCGGAACGATGGGCGTCGGGTTGCCGTACGCGCTCGGCGCGAAGGTCGCGCGGCCCGACTGCGAAGTGGTGTGCCTGCACGGCGACGGTTCGCTGGGCATGAATTTCATGGAGCTCGACACGGCCGTCCGCCACGGCATTCCGGTGATCACGGTCGTCAGCCTGAACGGGGGATGGACGGCCGATCCGCAGAAGACGAAACCGGGGCGGGAGCTCGGACTGACCCGCTACCACACGATGGCCGAGGCGCTCGGCTGCGACGCGTGGTACGTCGAGCGGGCAGCCGACATCCGCCCGGCGCTGCTGGAAGCGCGCGCGTCGTCGCGGCGCGGTGTCCCTGCTCTCGTGAACGTGCGCACCGATCCGGACGCGCAGGCGATCACCGCGAAGTTCACGACGTTCTACGACGCGGCGTAGAGGCGAAGCGCGACACGGGCGGGGATGTGCCGCACGCGCCGGGGCGCCTCCCCTGCGACGTTCAGGCCGCGCGCGTCTCCGCGGCGTAGTTCTCCAGCAGGAACGGAGCCGTCACGGCCCCGTTGATCTTGCAGTCCAGGAACATCGGCCCGGAGGCTTCCCGGAGCGCCGGTGCAAGCGCGCGCAGGTCGTCCAGCGAACGGATGGTGGCCGCCTGGAAGCCGAACGCCGCCGCCACGGGTTCGAAGTCGATGTCGGGGAACTTGGACATCGCCACCGGCATGTTGCGCATCTTCAGGTAGTGCCATTCGGCGCCATACGCGCAGTCGTTCATCAACACGATCACCAGCGGGATGTCCTCGCGCACCACCGTCTCCAGCTCCCCCATGCTCATGAGGAAGCCCCCGTCTCCGGCGAAGAACACCGTGGGTCGGTCCGGCGAGCCGCAGGCGAAGCCCAGCGCGACTCCGAATCCCACGCCGATCGACGCGAAATCGAGCGAATGCTTGACGCAGGAAGGATCGGGCACGGAGACCAGCGACGCGATCTGCAGGAAGTTCCCCACGTCGTAGACCACGTTGCGTTCCCGCGGCAGCAGGCGGTCGAGCTCCAGCGCCAACGCGCGAGGATCGACGGTTCGGGGCGTATTCACCGCTTCGAAATCGTGTCCGGGACGAAACGTCGCCAGCGGCTGCAGAACCTCGGGTTGACGCAGCCACTGCGCTGCGGCGCGTCGTTCCGGCACGGCCTCCAGCAAGCGCTCGGCGGTCCGACGCGCGTCCCCCACCAGCGCCACGTCGACCGGGAACCAACGGCCGATGTGGGCCCGCGAAGCATCGACCTGGATCAGCGGAACCTCGCGCGGAAAGGCATCGCCGTAGCTCGTCGTGCGCTGATTCAGACTGGCACCGAAGACGACGACGCAATCGACCTGCTCGATCAATCGCCGACCGGCGCTGTGCGAGAAGGAGCCCACGATTCCGCAGTTGGCCGGGTGGCCGCGGAACATGTCCTGCGCCTTGAGCGTGGTTGCCAGCGCGGCCCCCAGGCGGTCGGCCAGTTTCACGATCGCGGCCTGGGCTCCCGAATGCCACGCGCCCAGGCCGGCGAGAATCAGTGGCCGCTTCGAGCGCGACAGCAGGTCCACCGCAGCCTGGATCGCCGCCGACCGCGGCAACTGCTCTCGCTGGACGACCGAGCCCTCCGCAGCCTGTGTTTCGGCGAAGTCGATCAACGCTCTTTGTACGTTCGTCGGCAACAGCAACGCCACCGCTCCGCGGTGGGCTGCCTTCCATGCGAGCGCGAGCGCCCGGCGGGCTGACGCCGGATCGCTCGAAGTGAACGTCGGAAATCCGGCGGCCTGCAGGACGCCCGCGGCGTTGAAGTTCTTCTGCTCCGGCCCAAGCGCGTTCGGGTCGCGTGGTCCGGCAGGCGAATCCGCAACGATGAGCAGCACTCTCGATCCGCTGCGGAGCGCCTGCATCATTCCGAGCAGCGCATTCGCCGTTGCAGGCCCCCGGCCCACGATGCCTATTGCGACGTCTCCCGTAGCGCTGGCGTAGCCATCCGCCATCGCAACCGCCTGGGTTTCGTGGCGGGCACCCCGGAAGCGCACGCCCAATGCGTCGAGCGTTGCCACGAGCATCGATGTGTCGTCGCTCATCAACCCGAACGTTTCTCGCACACCAAGCGCGTGGATGTCGCGGGCAAGCGCCTCATACACGGGCAACGAGTGGGAACCCATTCGAACCTCTGTCTCGTGCTTCGACTACTACTTGAACAAACGCTCGAACACTTGGTGCTCTCGCGCGATTCGCTGGCGCAGTTCCTCCGGGCTCTCCGAGAAGAGCTCGTAGCCGGACTCCTTCATCAGAGCACGGAAGGTCGGTTCCTGTGTCACTCGATCGCTGGCACGGACAAGTTTCGTGAGCACCTTCTCCGGCAGCTTCGCGGGCCCCAGGACGCCGAGCCAGGCAGTCAACTCGAAATCGGGGTATCCGGACTCCTTCATCGTCGGCACATCCGGGAGCATCGGATTCCGCGAGCTCGACGTGACCGCCAACGCACGTACGCGCCCCCCTTTGATCTGGGCGATCGCAGTCGTCGGCAAATCGAAGAGAAACGCGATATGGCCGCCGATCACGTCTGCGAGGGCGGGCCCGTTGCCCTTGTACGGAACGTGCGTCAACTCGATCGAAGCCTTGCTCTCGAGAAACTTCCCTGCCATGAAGCTCAGGGAGCCGACGCCCGATGACCCGAAAATCAGTTCACCCGGGTGTTTCTTGGCGTGATTCACCAGGTCGGCCAATGACTCGAAGGGAGATTGCGCGCTGACCAGCAGCACCTGGGCATAACCCACGACGGGCGCCACCGGTTGAAAGTCCTTTATCGGATCGAAAGGCACCTTGGTTACGAGCGGAGTGAGCGTCATCGTGGGGCTGGCAACGAAATTCAAGGTGTGGCCATCAGGCGCGGCCCTGCTCACTCTCTCTCCTGCTATCGCTCCGCTCGCTCCCCCTTGATTGATCACGACTACGCTCTGTCCCAATTCCTTCGACAAGCGCTCGGCGTACGCGCGAGCAACGAAGTCCGCCGATCCGCCCGCGGCGTAGCCCAGGACCAGTTCGACCGGGCGGCTCGGATAGGACTCCTCGGCATGCCCGGCGACCGCGCCGGTCAGGGATGCGAATGCAAGAACCGAATGAACGAAGAACCTTCTGGTCAGCCTCACCATTACACCTTCCTGTCTGGTCATTGATGGACGTGCACGCGTCGGACATGGGCGCTCCCGCCCGTTCGCCGGGACGCGCCCTCCTGTCCGGGGCGCGGCGAATGAGCTCCTCGCTGGTTTCGCGCAGCGGTGCTTCTTCTCGCGCGAAGGCGGGGAAGCGCGGAGGTCCCTACCGCCGCTTCGCCAGGAACGCCCCGAAGATCTCCGCCTCGCTCGGCATGCGCTCCGGAATCCGCCGCGAGATGCGCGTGATGTTCAGGTACTGCCGATAGTTCAGGTTGTCGGAGAAGTTGTTGCGGCCCCAGGTTCCGCAGCCCATCGACAACGAAAACGGCAGCCCGTTGTCGAAGCTTCCGCCGGTGGCGAAGCAGTGCGCCTGGTTGACGATGACGCGGCAGACCGGCAGCTCGAGGCCGAGCTTGAGGACGTGCCCGTCGTCCTGCGTGTGCACGCTGACCGAGTGCCCGGCGCCCTGGTACCCGTAGATCGCCGCGACGATCCGGCACGCGTCGTCGAAGTCGCGCGCCCGGTACACCGCGAGCACCGGAGCGAGCTTCTCGCCCGAGAACGGACAGCCCGCGCCGGTTCCCGACTCCTCGACCATCAGGAAGCGCGCTTCCTGCGCAGCCTCGCTCGACAGGTCGGCCAGCTGAGCGATGCGAGGCGCGCTCTGCGCGATCACCGCGCTCGAGAGCTTTCCCTGCGGCCACATCGTGCGCCCGAGGCGCTCCTTGTCGTCGGCGCCGAGCAGCACGCCGCCGACTCGCGCTAGCGCGTCCATTGCATTGTCGTAGACGGCGTCGACGATGACGACGCTGTTCTCGGACGAGCAGCTCGTCGCGTTGTCGAAGCACTTCGACGCCGCGATCGCGGCGGCTGCGTCGTCGAGAGCGGCCGAAGCGTCGATGATCGATGCGACGTTCCCGGCGCCCACGCCGAAGGCAGGCGTCCCGCTCGCGTACGCTGCGCGCACGTTGTTCTGCGAACCGGTGGCGACGACGAGGTCGGCCTGGCGCATCAGCTCCTGCGTCGTGGCCTTCGTGACGGGCCCCGGGAGGTGCTGCACGAGGTCGGCCGGCAGCCCGAGCGCCTCGAGCTCGTCTCGCACGTAGCCGACGAGCGCCTCGCAGGTGCCCAGCCCCTTGGGCGAAGGGGCCACGATGACCGCGTTCCGCCCTTTCAGCGCGTTGATGATCTTGTTGGCCGGCGTCGCGGCCGGGTTCGTCGACGGCGTGATCGCGGCGACGACGCCGACGGGTCGAGCGATCTCCACGAGCCCGAGCTGCGGATCCTCGGAGATCACGCCGACGCTGCGCACGCCCTTCAGGTCGCGCAACAGGCCGATGGTCTTGCGGTAGTTCTTCTGGATCTTGTCGTCGACGACGCCGAGCCCGGTTTCGCGAACGGCCATCTCGGCCAGCGCGCGATTGCGCGTCGGCTCCATGATTGCCCAACCGGCCGCGAGGACCGCCTCGTCGACGCGTGCCTGGTCGCAGCGCTCGTAGACGCGCTGCGCCGCGCGCGCGCGCTCGACGAGCGTCGCGACGACGTTCCGCGCGGCCTCGTCGCGCTCACCGGTCGGCGGGGGGTTCGCCTGCATCTCTTGCTCCTCGAACGGGACGGATGGCGTGCTCAGTGCACGGTCTGGCCGACCGGCGCGAGCCGCAGCAGCTCGCGCGCTTCGGCCGGAGTCGCGACGCGCCTGCCGTACCGCTCGCATTCGTCGGCGATCTTCTTCACGAGCTCGGCGTTGCTCGCGGCGAGCCGAGTCGCATCGAACTTCAGGTTGTCCTCGAGCCCGGTGCGGCAGTGGCCGCCGGCTTCGAGGCACCACTGGTTCACGTCCCACTGGAAGCGTCCGGTGCCCGCCGCGACCCAGGTGGCCTCCGGCATCAGCTCGGCGAGCTCGCTGCGCAGGAAGTCGAACACCGAGCGGCGGGCAGGGAGCGCGTTCTGGATGCCCAGCACGAACTGCACGTGCAGCGGCGCCTGGAGCAGGCCCTTCTTCACCAGCGCGAGCGCGTTGTAGAGCATCGCGACGTCGAACACCTCGATCTCGGGCTTGATGCCGAGCTCGAGCATCGTGCGCGCGAGCCCTTCGACGAACTCGGGCGGATTCTCGTAGATGCTCGCCGGGAAGTTGACCGAGCCGGTGGCGAGCGACGCCATGTCGGGACGCAAACCGAGCATCGCGCCGCGGGCGGACTGTTCGCGCCCGCGCCCGCCGGTGGAGAACTGGATGATCATCCCCGGACAGTGCTTGCGCACGCCTTCCTGCACCCGGGCGAACAGCTCGGGGGCGGAGCTCGGCGACTCGTCGGGCGCGCGAACGTGCACGTGCACGAGCGACGCACCTGCCTCGAAGGCCTCGTGCGTCGACTCGATCTGCTCGCTCGGCGTCACGGGCACGGCGGGGTTGTCCTTCTTCCGCGGCAGGGCCCCGGTGATTGCGGCGGTGATGATGACCGGTTGACTCATCTCTTGTTTCGCCCATCGAAATGATTTGTCTCAAACATTATTGCAACCACCGCTCACATATGCAATGATTTTCAGGAGCGATATCTCTTGTTCCGCTCAGTGAAACCTTGCACTCGGAACGCACAACGGCTGGAGAAGCATGTGCCTGCGCAGAACTTCGGATACCGGGAACTTCTGCAACTCGTCGAGTTGATCGAATCCTCGTCGCACTTCCGGGAGTTCCGGTTCCGTTCGGGCGACCTCGAGATCGAGCTGCGGCGTGGCGACGCGTCGCAGTCGTCCAGGCTCAACGGTGCGTCGGCACCGTTCGAAGGTGCCCCGGCGACGCTCCCTGCTCGAGCAGCCGCTGCGCCCGAACCGGCGCCCGCCCGGCCCGCAGCCGCGCCGGCGGCGCAGAACGTCGCGCAACCCGCGCTGCGGGGTAAGGAACCCGCGCCTGCCGGGTCGAGGCAGGGGCCCGCCACAGCGCCGGCCGAACCGCTCGAAGGCGCCGTGATCCGCTCGCCGATGGTCGGCACGTTCTACCGAGCGCCCGAGCCCGGCGCGGCGCCGTTCGTCGAGGTCGGGCAGGTCGTGGAAGCCGATACGACCGTCTGCATCATCGAGGTGATGAAGCTGATGAACTCGCTTCCGGCGGGCTGCCGTGGAACCGTCGCACAGATTTTCGTCGCCGATGGCGATGCCGTCGAGTACGGCCAGCCGCTGATCGTCGTTCGTCCGGCGTGAGCGCGTCGGCTCGCCCGATGTCGCAAGGGATCCATCGATGACCGACGCCCCTCCCGTCACCCGCCGCTTTCGCCGGATCCTCGTCGCGAACCGCGGCGAGATCGCCTTGCGGATCCAGCGCGCGTGCCGCGAACTGGGCATCGAGACGGTGCAGGTCTATTCGGAAGCCGACCGCGACAGCCTGCCCGTGCGACAGGCCGACCACGCCGTCTGCATCGGTCCCGCACGTTCGGCGCACAGCTACCTGAACGCGGCAGCGCTCGTCTCCGCGGCTCGCGTCTTCGGCGCGCAGGCGATCCACCCGGGCTACGGATTCCTCTCCGAGAACGCCGCCTTCGCGCGACTGTGCGCGCAGGAGGGCATCGTCTTCATCGGACCGGGTCCCGAGGCGATCGAGGCGATGGGCGACAAGGCGCGCGCGCGCGCGCTGGCCGAAGAGGCCGACGTGCCGACAACGCCGGGTTCGCGCGGGACGGTGTCGAACGCGGACCACGCGCGCTCGATCGCCGAAGAGCTCGGCTATCCGGTGCTGCTCAAGGCCGCCGCCGGCGGCGGCGGACGCGGAATGCGCGAGGTGCACCGCGCCGAAGACCTCGTCGCGCGCTACGAGGATGCCGCGCGCGAGGCGAAGGCCGCGTTCGGCGACGACTCGATCTACGTCGAGAAGTTCCTGCCGCGCATCCGGCACATCGAGATCCAGGTGATCTCCGACGGGAACCGCGTCCTGCATCTCGGAGAACGCGACTGCTCGCTGCAGCGTCGCAACCAGAAGCTCGTCGAGGAAGGTCCCTCGCCCGTGCTGGATCCGGAGCTCCGGGCGCGCATCGGCGAAGCGGCGACCCGCCTGTGCCGGCACGCCGGATACCGAAGCGCGGGAACCGTCGAGTGCATCGTCGAGCCCGAGTCCGGCGAGTTCTATTTCATGGAGATGAACGCCCGCGTGCAGGTCGAGCATCCGGTCACGGAGATGATCACCGGCTTCGACATCGTGAAGGAGCAGATCCGCATCGCGCAGGGAGAACCTCTTTCGATCCAGCAGGACGAACTGCGGACGAACGGACACGCGATCGAGTGCCGGATCAACGCCGAGGACGCCGATGCCGATTTCGCGCCCTGCCCCGGAACCATCCAGGCGGTGCGCTGGCCGGGCGGACCGGGTGTGCGCGTCGACTCGCACGTCGAGGCCGGCTACCGGGTGCCCCCGTACTACGACTCCCTGCTCGCCAAGCTCATCGTCTGGGGCCGCGATCGACACGAGGCGCTCGAACGGATGGGACGCGCGCTCGGCGAATTGCGCATCGAAGGCGTGCGCACCACCGCGCCATTCCTCGAACGCCTGATTCGAACGCCCGCATTCCAGCGCGGCGACGTGCACACCCGCTACGTGGACCAGTTCCTGAAGGAGGGCCGATGAGCCGCCACTTCGGATTCATCGACGTCACGCTGCGCGACGGGCACCAGTGCCTGTGGTCGACGCGCATGACGACCGCGATGATGACGCCGATCCTCGGCGCCATCGATCGCGTCGGATACGACTACATCAACATCCTCGGCGGCGCCGTCTTCGACGTCTCGGTGCGCTTCCTGCACGAGAACCCGTGGGAGCGGGTGGGCCTGCTTTGCGAACGACTTCGCACGCCGTGCGACGGACTCACGCGCGGACAGAGCCTGTACACCTTCGAGCTGTTCCCCGACGACGTCGTCGAGCTGAACTCGAAGGTGCTCGCTCGCCGCGGGCTGAAGGTGCTCACCGTCTACGACGCGTTGAACGACAACCGGAACATCGAGTCGTCGGTTCGCTCGGGCCACGAGGCCGGCATGCAGGTCAATGCGATGATGACCTACACGCTGTCGCCGGTGCACACCGACGCGTATTACATGGAACGCACCCGCGAGCTGGTGGCGCTGAACGCCGATTTCATCTCGATCAAGGACCCCACCGGACTCCTCACGCCGCAGCGGGGCGAGACGCTGTTCCCCGCCGTCGTCGCCGCGGCCGGCGACGTTCCGGTTCAGCTGCACTCGCACTGCCAGTCGGGGCTCGCGCCCGAGGTCTACGGCGTCGCCGTGCGCTCCGGTTTCCGCTACGGATACACCGCTTCCGAACCGCTCGCCAACGGCGCGTCGCTGCCCTCCACCGAGGAGGTCGACGAGCGCGCACGTGCGCTGGGTGCGACGACGCGGATCGACCGCGGCGCGCTGTCCGTGGTTTCCGCCTACTTCAGCTGCCTCGCCCGGCGCGAAGGCAAGCCGATCGGCGCGAAGGCTCAGTACGACCCGGCGCTGTACGAGCATCAGGTGCCGGGCGGGATGATCTCCAACCTGCGTTCGCAGCTCGCGGCGATGCGCATGGAGCACCGCCTCCCGGAGATCCTCGAGGAAGCCGCACGCGTGCGCTGCGACCTCGGCTACCCGATCCTGGTGAGCCCGTTCGCGCAGTACATCATCACGCAGTCTGTGCTCAACGTCGTGCAGGGCGAGCGCTACCGGACCATCCCCGACGAGGTGCGCAAGTACGCGATGGGGCATTACGGCCGCCTCGCCGCGCAACCGTCGGACGAGTTCCTCGAGCGCGCCGGCATCCGCCCCGACCAGATCTCCGACAGTCCTCCGGCCGCGCAACTGCAGCCCGCGCTGCCGCGCCTGCGCGAGGAACTCGGCGCCGACGCGACCGACGAAGACCTGCTGCTGGCGGCGTTCTACCCGCCCGAGCTGCTCGCACCGTTGCGCAAGCCGGCGCCCGCGTACCGGTTCGAGACTTCGCCGTTGCTCGAGCTGCTACGCTTCCTCGATTCGAGAAAGGACGTCCGGGAGACCCGGATTCGCCTGGGCGGCGTGGAGATGAGCTTTTCGACGTAGTCCGCGGTACGGCCTCGCCGTACCGAAACCGAACACAAGAGCCGCACAGCGGCCGTGACGTTCCAACCACCGAGGAGGTACCTATGCAAAGGCGTTCGATCGGCCTGCCCTGGCGCCGCGCCGTCGCGGCGCTCGCCGGCCTGGCCCTATCGTCGATTCCGGCACTGGCTGCGGCGCAGGGGAAGTTCACCGAGTGGGGCTGGCCGCAGCCCTACGAGCAGGTTTCGCAGAAGTCGATCGACTGGCTCAAGGACAAGGGGTGGTGGCCGATCCAGGTCGCCTTCCAGGCTCCGTGGTCCGGCCAGAACACCGTGAACATCGTGATGGACCGGCTCGACCTGCTCGAGAAGCGCGGGGTCCAGGCTAAGTGGACCGCGTTCCCGTCCGGCCCGGCGATCAACGAAGTCCTCGTGTCGGGGCGTTACCAGGTCGGCAACGGCGGAAACTTCCCGTTCACGTCGCTGCTCGACCGGCGCATTCCCGTCAAGGCGATCGCGATTCTCAGCCCGAACCTGCTGCATGCACTGGTCGTGCCGAGCGACTCGCCGTTGAAGAGCATCACCGACCTGAAGGGCGTGAATCCGCCGCCGACGGTCGGGCTCGTCACCGGCTCGTCCGCCGAGTTCTACTTCCAGATGGCGATGCAGCTGAACGGGATCGACCCGGGCAAGGACGTGATCCTGAAGAACATGCCGCCCGGCGAGCAGATCGCGATGCCGCGCGGAATCGCCGGCGTCGTCTCCTGGGATCCGACCCCCGAGTTGATCGTCAGCGAGCGCAAGACCGGGCGCATCATCGACTCGATCTTCCCGTACAACATGTACGAAGGGCAGTTCTACCTGCGCTCGGAGATTATCGAGAACGCGCCCGACGTCGCACAGGCGTTCGCCGACGCCTTCGCCGAATCGACGCTGTGGACGCGCCTGAACCCGGAGAAAACTGCCGAACTGATGGCCGAGGACCCCAACCTGCGGCACTTCTCGAAGGAGATTCTGCTGCAGCAGATCCGCGCCTACAGCAACCTCTACAAGCCGACGTTCATCTATCCGCACGCCGAGTTCTGGGGCAAGGTCAACGAGCCGATCTTCGACTGGCTGCATGCGCAAAAGCGCATCACGCGCCCGCTGAAGGCCGAGGATTTCTCGCAGGCGGTCGACGAACGCTTCATGAAGGCGACCTTCGCGAAGCTCGGGTGGAAGGTTCCGGCGCGCCCGCCGTTTCTTCCCGAGGGATGGAACGGAGAGCCCGACAAGCCGCCGTACCCGGAATACATGCACGCGCTGAACAGCAAGCACCCGCAGCCATTCCCCGAAAAGGGCGACCTGGCGAAGCCCTGGTCTTTCGACGGTAAGACGTACGAACCTTGAGTGAAGTGCGGGCGGCGCCGCGAGGCGCCACCGCCGGAGGTCCGCAATGAGCGACGCGCTGGCAGGCAAGGTCGCCGCCACGGTTCAACAGCAGCAGCCGCTTCGCGAGGACGCGGCGGCGACGCACGCGGCAATGCTCGCGATGAAGCGCCGCCCCGGCATCGTCGTGCGAGTCCTCGGCAAGGTGAAGAACCTCGGACTCGTCGCGCTGCTGCTGCTCGCCTGGCAATACGTGAGCACCTCGGTGCTCGACGACATGACGCGCGTGCTGCTGCCCCCGCCCGCGAAGATCCTGGCTGCGGCGTGGGAGCTGCTGCTGTCGGGCGACCTGCTCCGGCACACGCTCGACTCGCTCAAGCGCGAGGCCGTCGCGTTCTCCTGGGCGCTCGTCGCGGTTCCGCTCGGTGTCGCGATGGGCTGGTGGAAGGCGGTCAACGACCAGCTCGATCCGCTGCTCGAGACGCTGCGCCCGATTCCCCCGCTCGCGTGGATCCCGCTGTCGATCCTCTGGTTCGGCGTGGGCGACACGCAGAACCAGTTCATCATCTTCCTCGGGATCTTCTTTCCGATCCTGCTGAACACGATCACCGGCGTGCGCTGCGTCGAGCCGAACCTCGTTCGCGCCGCGCGCTGCCTGGGCGCGAGCGAGTGGTCGGTCCTCTGGCGCGTCGTGCTGCGCGCGGCCCTGCCGCAGATCGTCACCGGAATCCGCATCGGCCTCGGCGTCGGCTGGATGGCGCTCGTCGCCGCCGAACTCGTCGGCGCCAGCTCGGGCCTCGGCTTCCTGATCAACGACGCGCGCACGATCCTGCGCACCGACTACATCATCGTCGGCATGATCGCCATCGGCCTCATTGGGCTGGCGATCGATGCCGCGATCCGCGAAATCATGCGACGCGTCCTGCCGTGGTCGCGCGCCATGCAGTGAAGAGGGCATCGCGATGAGCACCGTGAGCGTCGAGCGGGTCACGAAGGTGTATCCCGGGCACAGCGCGAGCGACGACCCGGTGCTCGCCCTCGATGGCGTGAGCTTCGAGGTGCGCGACCAGGAGTTCTGCTCGATCCTCGGCCACAGCGGGTGCGGCAAGACCACGCTGCTCACGATGATCGCCGGCTTCGAGCAGCCGTCGGGCGGACGGATCCTCGTCGAGGGCAAGCCGGTGGGCAAGCCGACGTGGACCCGGACGGTCGTCTTCCAGGACTACGCACTGTTCCCGTGGATGACGGTCGAGCGGAACGTCGCCTTCGGGCTCGAGATGAAGAAGGTTCCGGCCGCAAGGCGCAGCGAGATCATCGCGCACCATCTGCGTCTGGTCGGGCTGAACGGCTTCGAGAATCGCTACCCGCACCAGCTCTCGGGCGGGATGAAGCAGCGGGTGTCGATCGCGCGAGCGCTCGCCGTCGACCCCGAAGTGCTGCTGATGGACGAGCCTTTCGCCGCGCTCGATGCGCAGAACCGGGCGATGATGCAGGAGGAGATGGGGCGGATCCTCGCCGAAGCGGATCCCTCCGCGCGCAAGACGATGATCCTCGTCACGCACAGCATCGAGGAGGCGATCCTGCTCTCCGACCACATCGTCGTGCTCTCCAGTCGCCCCGGACGCGTGAAGGAGAGCGTGCGCGTCGATCTTCCGCGCCCTCGCAACGAAGACCAACCGGGATTCATCGAACTGCGCGCGCACATCCGGAAGCTGATCCACGAGGAGCTCTACGCCGAGGGCGCGCAGGCGGCCCGGGCTCACTGATCGTGGACGTCGTCGCGGCCGAGTTGCTCAGCCTGCAGATGCTGGTCGCCGTCGCGATCGGCGCCGTTGCCGGTGCGATCCGCGGCATCACGGGTTTCGGCGCGGCGATGGTGATGACGCCGCCGCTCAGCCTGATGCTCGGCCCGCAGGTCGCCGTTCCGGTGACGCTGATGCTCGAGACCTTCGCGGCAGCCCCGATGCTCCCCGCCGCCACGCGCATCGCGCACTGGCCCGTGCTCCTGCCGATCTCGCTGGCGGCGCTCGTCTCGGTTCCGTTCGGCACCTGGGTGCTCGCGACGGCCGACCCCGACCTGCTGCGCCGAGCGATCGCGGTCATCGTCATTGTCTTCTCGATCCTGCTGATGCGCGGCGTTCGATACCACGGCCGCCAGCGCCTGGCGACCTCGATCGGCCTGGGCAGCATCAGCGGAACGATGCTGGGCGCCACGAGCATCGGCGGACCGCCCGTGATCCTGTACCTGCTCGCCGGACCCGACCCGGTCCACGTGTCGCGCGCGAACCTCACGCTCTACGTCGTCGTGAGCTCGGCGATCGGGCTCGGCGCGCTGATCTGGCGCGGCGTCGTCGACGCCCGCGTCCTGCTGTACGCGGCCGCGATGGCTCCGCTCTTCATGGTGGGCGTCGTGCTCGGCTCGCAGGTCTTCGCGCGCCTCACCGACCAGCGCTTCCGCCGCTTCACCACCGTCTTCATGCTCGTGGTCTCGGCCATCGTGCTCGTCGCCTGAATCCGCAGCCGATCCATCTTGAGACTCGGGAGTACCATGTCGAGCGCTACCTGCGGGAGAGCCTGATCCTGCGGATCGCGCCGGTCAGCCCGGAACTCGTGCTGTGCCACCTCGCCGAGAAGGTGCTGGGCTTGCCGAAGTCCTATTGGAAATGAACGAGCGGCGCGAGCCCGCCCCTGCCGAATCGATTGCCCTGCGCGCTTTCAGCGTGCTGGAGGAAATCGTGCGCGCGGGAGCACCGATGTCGCTCGACGAGGTCACGCACGCGAGCCGTCTTCCCAAGGCGACCGCCTTCCGGATCCTGAACCTGCTGCAGTCCGCCGACCTGCTGCGACGCGAGCCGCAGACGAAGCGCTACGTCGTCGGTCCTCGCCTGACCTCGTTCGCGCTCGACCTGTGGCGGCAGTCGACGCTTCGCGCACAGTGGCGCCGTGCGCTCGAGGAAGCCGTCTCCGCCACCGGCGAGAGCTGCAACCTCACGATCCTCGAGGGCGACGAGGTGCTCTACCTCGAACGGGTGGAGACGTCTCGCCCGCTTCGGTTGCACCTCGAGCCCGGAACGCGCGTGCCGCTGCACTGCACGGCCACCGGCAAGCTGTTCCTGTCCCAGATGAGCAACGAGCAGATCCGCCGGCTGCTCGGGCCGGAACCGCTGAAGGCCTACACCAGCCGCACGATCACGCGCTACGACGTGCTGTTCGAGGATCTCGACCGCGTGCGCGAGACGAAGGTCGGCACGCACGACTGCGAGCTGTTCGACGACTCGGTGGCGATCGCGGTGCCGGTCGTCGACCGCACCGGCTACATCTACGCGGCGGTGGCGATGCACGCACCGATTCCGCGCCAGAGCATCGAGAGCTGCAGGCGCTACCTGCCCGTGTTGAACCGCGCAGCCGCCTCGATCGCCCAGACGCTGATCGG
>JACDJB010000817.1_pt1 | contig 28288 bp, 28 predicted proteins | sample 7454121 | NCBI WGS metagenome assembly JACDJB01 (sample SAMN14253290, study PRJNA609438) | sludge metagenome | isolation source: sludge after 25d culture with pyrite | collected 2018-12-20
AAAATATATATAGTAAATTCCCTTGTGCGATTACGGTCGGAACCTTTGACGGGATTCATTTAGGTCATAAGAAGATAATTGCCCGGCTATTGGCGATAGCGAATGAAAAGAAATTATGTTCCACAATGGTTACTTTTCATCCTCATCCCAAATTAGTCGTGAAGAGTGAGTTTAAAGATGCTTTAAAACTCATCACCGACAAAGACGAAAAAATCGAAATAATCAGGGAAAGCGGTATTGATCGATTAGTGATTATCAAGTTTGATCATGAATTTTCTCAAACTAATTACCGTCAGTTTGTTAAATCAATTCTGCTTGAAAAATTGATGGCAAAAGTGGTGGTTGTCGGTTATGATCACGCCTTTGGTAAAAACAGAGAAGGAAATTTTGAAAACCTGCTTCTGCTGAGTGATGAATTTAAATTTGATGTCGAAAAAGTCGGACCGTTTGAATTAAATGATCAGGTGATCAGCAGTACGACGATCCGGAATGCATTAATCAAAGGTGAAGTGGAGAAAGCTGCAGATTATCTGGGCAGACTTTACAGTATTTCGGGGAAAGTAGTTCCCGGTGATGGACGAGGGAAAAAACTCAATTTTCACACCGCGAATATAGATGTGGAGAACCCGAATAAATTGATCCCCGCAAAAGGTGTCTATGCGGTGGATGTCAAACATAACGATCAAATGTATAAGGGGATGATGAATATTGGATTCCGTCCGACATTTGGTTTGAATCAGCTAAATATTGAAACCCATATATTTGATTTCAAAAAAGATATTTATGGGGATAAATTAACCGTTTATTTTAAGAAACGCCTTCGCGATGAAATCAAATTCAATTCTGTTGAAGAATTGATAGCTCAACTTGAAATTGATAGACAAAACAGTTTGAATATTTAATTTTGGAGGAAGAAACATGGCTTTAACAAAAGCTGCAAGATCAGAATTGGTCAGCAAATACGGTGAAAATGCCAACGATACCGGGAAATCAGAAGTACAGGTAGCATTATTGACCGAGCGTATTAAATATCTGACCGAACATTTAAAAACACACAAAAAAGATCATCATTCACGCCGCGGGCTGCTAAAACTCGTTGGTCAAAGAAGAAGATTCCTGCGTTATCTCCAGAAAACAGACGTAATGAGATATCGTAAATTAATTGAAGAATTAGGTATAAGACGATAAGTTGCTTATCGCATTTTTGGAGGTTAAATGGTTGTTAGAAAATCGATTGAGTTGAGTGGCAGAACGCTCACAATAGAAACAGGCAGAATGGCGAAACAGGCAGACGGCGCTGTCGTCGTCAGTTATGGCGATACAGTTGTCCTGGTTACCGCGGTTGCGGCAGAAAACCCTTCTCCACATCTGGACTTTTTCCCGCTAAGTGTTGAATACCGTGAAAAAACATATTCAGCTGGGAAAATACCCGGTGGTTTTATCAAAAGAGAAGGAAGACCCAGTGATAAGGAAATTCTTTCCGCGCGGTTAATTGACCGGCCGATTCGACCATTGTTTCCGGATGGCTTTCAGAACGAAACTCAGATTATCGCCAATGTCCTGTCAATGGATAAAGAAAACGATGCTGATGTATTGGCCGGCCTTGGCTCTGCAACCGCTCTCGGTCTGTCCAATATCCCGTTCAACGGCCCAATAGCCACCGTACGGGTCGCGAAAATCGACGGAGAATATGTAATTAATCCGACAATCACCCAACTCAAAAGCGCGGAAATTGAATTGATTGTTGCCGGTTCAGATGATTCGATCATGATGGTTGAAGGTGAAGCGAAAGAAGTGTCTGAAGATGATCTTCTGACTGCGATTGATGAAGCGCATAAAGCGATTAAAAAACTTACGGCGCTTCAAAGAGAACTTTTCAGTGAACTGAAAATCGAAAAACGCGCATTTGAGAAAGATGAATTACCTGAAGGGCTGGAAGAGAAGGTGACCGAATTATCCCTTGAAGGTATCAAAAAAGCCGTCAGAATTGCTGAAAAAACAGAGAGACGGCAGGCTTTAAAAGCGCTTAGAGATGCAGCAGTCACTGAGCTGGAAGAAAGTTATCCCGAATCCGCAAAATTAATCGCGGCCATCATTCATGATATAGAAAAAGTTGAAGTTCGTTCAATGATCATCAATGATAATGTGCGGCTTGACGGACGAGGTCTTAAAGATATCCGGGAAATAACCAGTGAAGTGGGACTCTTGCCACGTACCCACGGATCCGCGCTATTTACACGCGGGCAAACCCAGTCCCTGGGTGTGGTCACACTCGGAACAAAACAAGATGAGCAAACGATTGATGGCCTGGCAGGCGAAACGTCCAAAAAATATCTCTTACATTACAATTTCCCGCCGTTCTGCACGGGAGAGGCAAAACCCATCCGTGGTGTCAGCCGTCGTGAAATTGGACATGGTAATCTGGCTGAGCGGGCGTTAAAGCCGTTACTCCCGGAAGAAGGGACATTCCCTTATACCATTCGAATAGTTTCCGAGGTACTTGAATCGAACGGTTCATCGTCGATGGCCACAGTCTGTTCAGGGTCACTGTCTTTGATGGATGCCGGTGTTCCGGTTAAAGGCACTGTCGCGGGTATCGCGATGGGACTAATCAAAGAAGAGTCAAAAATTGCCATACTTTCAGATATCCTTGGGGACGAGGATCATCTTGGTGATATGGACTTCAAGGTTGCCGGAAGCAAAAACGGAATCACGGCTGTTCAGATGGACATTAAGATTGGCGGAATTTCCAAAAAGATCATGGCCGATGCCCTGAATCAGGCAAAAGAAGGCCGGGCGTTCATTATGGGAAAAATGGAAGAAGTATTAAATGAACCTCGCAAAGAAATGAGCCGCTGGGCGCCGAAGATTATGGAAATTTATGTTCCGACAGAAAAAATCGGTACCATCATCGGACCCGGAGGCAAAACCATCCGCGGAATTATCGAAGTCACAGGTGTGAGCATCGATATAGATGATACGGGTAAGGTCGTCATCGCATCCGATGATATGGAAGCTGCTGAAAAAGCTCTTAAAATTGTAAATTCCTTGATAGAGGAACCTGTAGTCGGCAAAGCTTATAAAGGGATTGTCAAACGCGTAAAGGATTTCGGCGCGTTTGTTGAATTTATGCCCAACAAAGAGGGTATGGTTCATATTTCTGAACTTGATGTGGCGCGGACAAACAAAGTAACCGATATCGTTAAGGAAGGTGACGAAATTGATGTGGTTGTCAAAGGTATATCACCGGACGGCAAAATTGCTCTCAGCCGGAGAGAATTCCTTAAACGCCAGAATTCAAGCGAAAAGCAATAACTAAAAAACTGATGAATCATTCAATAAAAAGAACGGTTCTAGATAACGGTCTCACCGTAATTAGCGAATCCATTCCTTCGGTGAGATCGCTTTCCATTGGAGTCTGGTTAAAAACAGGCTCACGTTCCGAAGATATAGCTAATAATGGGATAGCTCATTTCATAGAGCATATGGTTTTTAAGGGCACAAAAAAAAGAAGTGCTTTGAAAATTGCTCAGTCTCTTGAAGATTTAGGTGGAAGCCTAAACGCGTATACCAGCAAAGAAATTACCTGCTTTTTCACCCACACTCTTGACACACAGCTCTCAATAAGTATAAACGTTCTGTCTGATATGGTTTGCAATTCACTTTTCCGTGAAAAAGATATCGAAAAAGAACGAATGGTTGTACTTGAAGAAATCAGTTCGGTTAAAGACACTCCCGAAGAATACATATTTGATCTGTTTCAGGAAAAACTTTATCCCGGTCAGTCAATCGGATATCCGATTCTGGGTACACCGGAGACGGTATCTAAGTTTGATCGGTCGGCAATCGAAAAATTCTGGTCAGAAAATTATCAGCCGGAAAATATTATCATTAGTGCCGCGGGTAATGTAAATCACGACAAATTGATTAAACAAGTAGAACAGAATTTCCATTTTAACGAAAACACCGGCAGAACCGGCTTTCATCAGCCTGAGGCGGTTACCGGTTTCAATATTGATGTTCCGGAATCATTTAATCAGTCGCATATCTGTATTGGTCTTGAAGGCATGTCTTATCACGCGAAAAATCGATTTGAACTGATCGCGTTAAATACATATCTTGGAGGCGGAATGAGTTCCAGATTGTTCCAGGTTGTACGGGAAAAAAATGCTCTTGCTTATTCGGTATATTCTATGTTAGATTTTTACAGTGATACGGGTGTCATGAGCATTTATCTCGGGACAGATAAACGTCACCAGGAACGGGCGATAGATATGCTTTACAAAGAGATTGACAGAGTGAACAATAAACCGTTAAGCGGAAACATGGTACATAAGCTAAAGGAACAACTAAAGGGGAGCTATGTACTCAGTCTGGAAAGTATATCCCGCAGAATGAGCAGACTGGCGAAAAACGAAATCTCATACAGAAGACAAATCCCTCTCGATGAAGTGTTGTCTTCCATTGACCGAATCAATCCTGAATCAATGATTGAAGTGGCGAGGAAAATTTTTGTAACAGACAATTTCAATATTCTAAAACTATCACCATCGGTGAATTAAATAAATGTACAAAGTCGGGCTTTTAAAAGAAATTAAGCAATTCGAAGGGCGTGTCATGCTCAGTCCGGAGGGAGTAAAAGTGCTCATCCGGAACGGTATTGATGTTTTTGTGGAACGAAGCGCTGGTGAAATGTGCGGTTTTGATGATATTCAGTATGAACGGGTAGGCGCGACCATTTTGCCAACGATGGAAAAAGTCCTGCAAAAAGCCGAACTAATTGTGAAAGTCCAACCGCCGCAACCGGTCGAATATGAATTGTTAAATGAATCCCATATTCTCATATCATTCTTAAATCTTGTTCATAATGCAGATCGGCTGAAAGCGCTGATGGATACGAAAGCAACATTCTTTGGCGCGGAAATGATCCAGGACGCGGATGGAAAATATCCTCTGTTGATGGGAATGAGTGAAATCGCGGGAAAAATGGCAATCCATCAGGGTGCCAATCTTTTAACAATAACGGAAGGCGGGAAAGGAAAATTACTTTCCGGTACCGATAATGTAAAACCGGCAACGGTAACAATCCTGGGCGCCGGAAAAGTAGGCAGAACCGCGGCAATGTACGCTTGCGCAAATGGTGCCAATGTTAATCTGCTTGGGCTTAAAAAAGTTCAGACAGATGAACTTGATGTAAATCATCCAAATCTGAGAATTGTAAATTATTCAGAAGAAAAACTACAGGAATTGCTCCCGCAGACGGATATTTTAATAGTGGCGATATTCTCTCTAAAATATTTTTCCAAAAATATATTTATAACAAAAGATATGGTCGCTTCGATGGAGCCGGGAAGCGTGTTAATTGACATATCCATTGAACAAGCGAATCTTGTAGAGACTTCACACATCACAAGTCTTGAAAAACCAACCTATATTGTTAATAATATCGTTCATTATTGTGTGCCCAATATCGCGGCGACTGTACCGCTAACAGCAAGCCGGATTATTACAAAAAAAATAGTACCCTTTGTTAAATTGCTGGCGTCATCCGGGCTAAAAAGCGCTCTGATTAAGGAACCGGCGTTATTGTCCGCTCTATCCATTTATAAAGGAAAAATAACAAACCGTTACGCCGCGGATCAGCACGGGTATGAATTTTATAATATCTTTGAATTGCTTGAACTGAATCTTTAATAATGCAAATCTCCCAAATTCCGATAATCAATTATCATAAGATCGACAAGGTACGAGACGTCGGCATTACTACGAGGCATCCGGATGATTTTAGACGTGATATGGAGATTATCCGGGATAATGGATATGAAACCATCACGTTTACCGATATTAATACGGGCAGTCCTCTCCCCGCGAAACCACTGATCATTACTTTTGATGACGGGTATGAATCCGTTTTTAACCATGCTGTTCCGGTCATGAAGGAAATGAAGATGCGCGGCGTAATATTTGTGCTGACTGAATTTATTGGAAAATACAATGACTGGGATGTCCAGTTGGGAGATAAAAGATTCCGGCATATGGAGACCGGTCAAATAAAAGAACTTATGAGTGACGGCTTTGAAATCGGATCACATACATGTTCTCACCGTTTATTAACCGCGTTAGGGATTAATGAACTTCTCCGGGAAATAAAACAAAGTAAATTACTGTTGGAAAATCTCTTAATGACTGAAATTATATCCGTCAGTTATCCGTTCGGAAGATTTAACGAGGATGTGTTAAAATTAACCCGTGATGCTGGATACCTTTTTGGTGTTTCACTGGTAAATTTTAAAAAAATTGATCCGAAATGGGAGCAACTTACCCTTAATAGACATAATATCTACCGCTTTGACGGAGTTGGAGCGTTTATGAAAAAAATTTCAGATGAGCGTCATAGACCTCTGGAATTAAGAGATCGCCTCATTCAAAAAGGCGGACTTGCCACGGCGGCTTACCAAAAATTAATGAAAAAGAATCTGAAGTTAACCTGAGTGAAATTTATGAAAAAGATGATATTAAAATGGCTTCCTTTTGGCGTTATCATGACGACCGTGATCATCAGCAGTGTGTACATCCTGCTTGCGGAAGGTGAGAATCTTTATCGTCCTAAGACTGATTCACCGGCAATCATTTACCGGGAAGCATGTATGCATTGTCACGGTGAACGCGGGCAGGGTAATGGAATATTATATTCGTCTTTTGATTATTCGGAGCTGGATACGGAAAAAATTAAATTAAGAATTAAGGAAGGCTCTTTTATGATGCCGGCGTTCAAAAATATAAATAATGACACCCTTCAAAACCTGGCGATCTATATTCTTGAAAAAGGATTCATAAAGAATAGCGCATCGGGAAAATCTTCCGAGACAAACGATTCAATCTCCTTTGATTTAAATTGACAACCTTATTTTTTCAGTGAATTTATAATTAAATATGAAACACGTGTTCAAATGTTGAAAGAATGAGCCACCCTGTAATGTATCAGGAAATAAATAAAACACGATATTAGAAAATATTTCTTAGATCCGAAAAGGCATTCAGGATAATTAGTCGTTCATTTTCCCGGTCTATGGGTTCATTATCAAGTTTCCATGTATCCTTGTAGGGAATGTGTATGGCATACATTCCGGTCCTGAGGGCCGGATTGATATCCGATTTCGGACTGTTCCCTACCATGCAGGTCTCTTCAGGTTTCCAGGCGTGATTGTTGAGTAGATCCATATATGTATTATCATTTTTTTCGTGCGGCACAAAATAATCTTCAATATAATCACAAATACCTGAGAGCTTAATTTTACCGCTTTGTTCCTCATAATCTCCTTTTGTCAGGACATAGAGGCTATAGCCAGATTTTAGATAATCCATAGTTTCGATCACATTTGAAAAAAGGGAAGGTTTGCGTTTAGGATGATTGCTAAAGGTTTGTACTATTGAAGAAAACCGATCCTGATTTATGTTGTGGCCGTTCCCGGAGCTGTATTTTTGATAGATTTCCTTTAGAATATAGACAAAATTCTCACTGCCATATCCGCGTTCTTTCACAACTTTTATTTCAAGTTTATCAAAATCTTTTTCAACTTCGGAGCGGCTGATGCCCGCCCGGGAAAGCAGATCAAAAAAGTCTGAAGCTGCTTGAAGGTAGTATACATTATTTTCCCACAGAGTATCATCCGCGTCAAATAAAATACGTTTTATTTGTAATTCGTGAGATTGCATCTTATATTAACCCTTTACAAAATGAATAAATTTCAAAAAATATTCAATTTATCATCATTACAAGTTACAAAACATCTAAATTTTATACAATAAAATGTATATATTTTTTTAAAAACAGGGAATTTGTTCTATTTTGGAATTGACTTTTTTTAAGATTTCAGCTAAATTTAAACCCTGTTTTTGCAATAACCAAATCCATAAGGAGATTTACGATGAAAAAAGTTGTTCTGTTTTTGATGGGCCTGATGCTCTCATTCTCACTGATTGCCTGCGGTGGTGAAAAAAAAGCTGTTGAAGAAGTTGCACCTGCGGTAGAGCAGAAAGTTGAAGAAGTAACACCTGATACTACAGTTGCTGATACAACAGTTATGGAAGAAGAAGCGCCAAGCATGGAGTAATAATTAGCATAAGCTAAATAAGTTACTTTTGATCACGTTAGATTCAGCAAAAATTATCAAGCAAAAAACCCCTGTCAAGGGGTTTTTTGCTATGGAGAAAGATTAAATGAATATACAGATAATTGAATCATTTCTGAAGAACATTGAACTTTTCAAAGATTTAACAGATAACGAAATAAGATTAATCGCAGAAAATACTGATCAAAGAAAATATAAAAGCACATCATTTTTGTTTTCCGAAAATACTGACAGGAAGGATGTTTTTCTTATATTCGAAGGAGAAGTTGAACTTTTCAAAACCGGGCCTTTTGGTGACGAAAAAAGGATGGCTCTTTTTGGAGAATTTGATTTCCTGGGGGAAGGCGCTTTGCTGGACAACTATCCCCATTCAACATCGGCGAGGGCATTGACGGATTCAACGGTTTTGACGATAAACGTAAAACGTTTTTCCCAGATTTTACATGAAGAGCCTGCGCTTGCCGGTAAAATATTGTCACATGTCGCCCGGGTTATTTCACGCCGAATGAGACAGACAAGCACACGGGTTGTGAACGCAGCGGCGCAATATATTTCCGGCCGGACACGCGGGGAACATGATCTTCTCGGAGAAAGAGATGTTCCTTATGAATATTATTATGGAATTCAGACGTTAAGAGGCTTTGAAAATTTTAATATTACCGGTATTTCTCTGAGTCTCTATCCACGTCTGATTGAAGCGCTGGCAATGGTCAAAATGGCAGCCGCAAAAGCAAATAATGATCTGGGACTGCTCACGGATCAGATTACAGAAGCCATTGTTCAGGCCTGTACCGAAATTCTTAACGGCCGACTCCATACACATTTTGTAGTTGATATGATACAGGGTGGAGCGGGAACCTCATCAAATATGAACGCGAATGAAGTCATTGCAAACAGGGCTCTTGAAATTTTAGGGCATGAAAAAGGTGAGTATGAATACTGCCATCCCAATAATCATGTCAATCTTTCACAGTCGACCAATGACGCCTATCCTACCGCGCTAAAGATCGCCTTAATCAATAGCAACAAACAGCTGCTGGAGGTTTTAAAGGAGCTGATTGATTCTTTCAGGAAAAAAGCAATTGAGTTCTCTCATATCATCAAAATGGGAAGAACGCAGCTACAGGATGCGGTACCGATGACCCTGGGGCAGTCGTTTGAAGCCTATGCGGTGACTCTTAGCGAAGAAATTGAACGACTTGAACAAAACGCCCGGTTGTTTCTGGAAGTGAATATGGGCGGGACCGCCATCGGGACAGGCATAAACACAGATCCGGAATATAGCGAAAAAGTAATAAAGCATTTGCGCCAAATTACGAATCTGGACATCGTACTTGCCGCCAATTTGGTTGAGGCAACTCAGGATACCGGCGCATTTGTCATGTACTCATCCGCGCTGAAAAGAATGGCGGTAAAACTTTCAAAAATATCAAATGACCTTCGACTTCTTTCGTCCGGGCCACGCGCCGGGCTCAATGAGATAAATCTGCCAAAAATGCAGCCCGGATCATCCATCATGCCGGGTAAGGTTAATCCTGTCATACCCGAGGTTGTCAATCAGATTGCTTTCAAAGTTATCGGAAATGATCTGACCGTCACGCTTGCCGCTGAGGCGGGCCAGCTTGAATTGAATGTGATGGAACCGGTCATCGCTCAGAGTATTTTTGAATCGATGATGATGCTGAAAAATGGTATGGAAACTCTAAGACACCGCTGTATTGACGGGATAACGGCAAATGAAGAGCATTGCCGTTCTATGGTGCTGAATAGTATTGGGCTGGTCACCGCGCTCAATCCTGTTTTGGGATATGAAATATGTACCCAGCTTGCCAAAGAAGCGCTCAATACAAACCGAGGTGTTTATGAGTTGGTTCTTGAAAAGAATTTGTTGTCCGAAGAAGAGCTTAACGACCTGCTTACTCCGGAGAATATGATCCGGCCTCAAATCAAGTCCGGAATAAAATCCAAAAAGAAGAACTAAAAATGAAGCCCCTTGCCGACTGATCAGCAAAGGGCTTTTTCTTTTTTTTTGTTTTGACGCGCTCACTTTAAAAATAGGCGTCGAATGATCATCCGGATTCCGTCTGGTATCGACGTCAACAGTTGATCACCGGATAACAAGGGATTTCATATCCAGCCAGGTGACAAGTTGTAAAGTGAGAACATTATATCTGCTGTCGTCCTCAACCTGATCAGAGAGATATTCAATTCTGACTTCGGCGTCATAATCTGTGCGGTACCCCAGTCCGAGAGTAATTCTGTTCTGAGTCTCCTTATCCCCGCTGAAATCACGATCCATTTCAGATTCCCAGTATCCAAATCGGGCAGTAGCAAAAACCGGCAAATTGATCACATTTTCAAAATCATTTGAGAGCTGAACATAAAATCCCTGATAGATTTTGTCAGAAGAAATAGTATCCTGAGCGGCGTCAAGCAGATTTTTTGTCCAGAGATATTCCGATTTAATATCAAGCGATCCAAGTGTTGCGGCGAAGTCAACACCGGTTATCCAGTTGCTTTTTGTGTCGATTGAACTGAATTCTGCCGCGTATGAAAATCCGAATTCCAGGTTGTTGATAAAAGTAAATCCTGAATGCGCCCCAAACATAAGATCACCGTTAAGGCCGTTGGTTGAGAATAAATCAAGATTGTAATTTTTTTGAGTTGTATGAATATTGATGCCCGTACCGGACCATTCACCAACAGTTTTCTGATAAATAAGAGGTTGTGTCACTACCGGTCGCACAGGGGCGTCGAAAGACAGGTAATCAATTCCGAAAGGCACGTCGGTCTGGCCAATGGAAATCCCGGCATGGGCGTGAATGGTGTCGGTTCCGGAGATAATGTGCTCTGAACCTAATTTACTGGTATAGTGTATTATAGCGTCGGCTAATTCCATTTTGCCGTCATCTTTATTATATCCGATTGCCGCGTCTATCGAAATGGGACTATCATATGATTGTGAAATGGCAATCTCAAACTGGTTGACATTGAATCCGGTGTTTTGTCCGGCTTCCAAGTCTGTGCTATTGATGATATCAAAAAAACCACCAATTTCGGTTTGCGCGCTTCCCGTTGCAAAAAATGAAAAAATAAAAAAAATATAAAATATGGGATTTATATATTTTTTCCTGGACATTATTCACTCCCTTCTATTTGTAACTATATTTAGATTTCATGTTAACACCGCATAATATTAATAATAAAAATTTTCATATTCCCGGTTGATAAATAACCAATTTTTAATGTGATACTTGCTTCCGGATAAAATATTATCTGTTAGAATATGAGATTCATAAGCGACTGCAAATTCGCCAAAAATTGATCATAGAACGATTACATATGGCATTGCCTTTCTAATTTCTTAAGTGTTTATTGACTTGTCATATGGTTATACAGGACAAACAACTAATTTCTTGCACTTTATATTAAAAAAAATAAAAAAATTCTCAAATAATCAGATTCTGTAAATCATTCATTTTTAAAAACCCGACGCATTTTACCTTGTCCTTCCCATAAACGAATTTCATTAGCTTTAAAATATTTGTTTCCGGTCAGGTGACCGATAAGTTTTATGCGCAAATCTACTTTTGGAATTATTTTTCCGCGAAACGTAGCTGAGGATATATCAATTATCCATTTTACTCCATGATAATCTTCAATAATTAATTCTGTGTCTGAAATATTATTTGTAATAATCCCCGCCAGAAGTCCATCGCCGGGTGAACTCCATACTTCCTGTTTACGTTTTTCTACACTTTCATAAAATGGAAAATTTCTTTCTAATAATGATTCCAGTCTTGATGGGATCACTGATTCATTCAAAATTGTTCCCCCTGCGACAGATAAAATTATGCTGCTCAGGATAACAAGTATAGAGTTATATCGATATCCTTTTCCCATACGCCGAAAATAATAATAGATAAATCCTGTAAAACCTGATAAAAAGAAGATCCAAAAATATGGCATGGCGATGAATATATATCTGTATACGTCGTGGCTGAAATAATGCAACAGCTCCCATTCTGTTTGTTTTAATTGGTATATAGCAATTCCGCTTGCTACAGATCCCAGCAATACCGATATGAAAAATAATGTCCAAATTATCGAACGTCGTAGTAAAAAATACGATTTTGGGTAGGGATTTATCTTGTTTTTTTCGATGATTTCCAGTGTTTTTTTACTAAGATTTGTCATAATAATTCACCAGGTTAATATCTTGACGTTCAGCGATTTTCCTGAATTTTGATTTACCGCGATTAATAAGGGAAGCGATTGTTCCGGCAGGCTTTTGCAAAACATCACTGATCTCATCGTAAGTTAAATTTTCCAGATAATGCAATACCAGCACTTCACGATATTTGTCCGGCAGATTATAAAGCGCGTTTTTTATCTTTTTTGAACACTCTTGTTCTATATATTCTGAATGGCTGTCAGGCGTAGGAGAAATAATTTCATTTAGAATTTTAATATCATCATGAATACCGGATGAGTCAGAAATAAAGGGCCGGGAATTTTTTTTGTGATATTGATTAATAATTTCATTGCGGGCAATTCGATAGATCCAGGAGGAAAAGGACAGATCCTGACTGAAACTATGAAGGTTACGATACACTTTGATAAAAATTTCCTGGAGAATATCCTCTGCTTCATCCTTATTTACATTTGTTAATCGATGAGTATACAGCAGTAATTTTGATTCGTATTTTATCATTAAATAATAAAAATATTCTTTATCTTTGAGAGATGCCTGAACGAGATCAGTATCGGACATATTTCCGATGAATTCTGATGATTTTTTTTCAATCATGGTTTAGTTTTAATCCCGGCAATGTGTTATTTCCGGAAAACCCATTTAAATCCGTCTGTTAAGAATGCAGAAAAGTTTTTATTTTAAAAAACAAATACTGATTATAAAAATTCTATACTCTTGATCATATTGCCTGATATATTGAAATTATCTGTCACATTTCTCAATACTGACATAGCTGTGATAATAAAAAAAACTGGAGAGGAATAAAGCGGATCCGATACCAATATACATCATGGACAGATACAGTTTTGGGATCAGGGCGGTATGACGTAAATAGATTCCAAGGCTCATCATAAAAATAATCAAAACATAGCTTTTCCATTCCTGGAATGCGAAAGGACATGTTTTTTCTCTAAGATTCAGAATACGCCGTATATTTTTTCGGGCCACCCGTTTAAACCCAAAAAAAGCAATCAGCACACCAAGAATGCTGCCAATGAGAATAGATTCTGTTATTTCAAACCTGCTGTAGGCAGAAAGCCATCGACCGGCAAAACTATTCAAAAGGATTCCTACCCCGGACCAAAGAATTCCTGAAATGATCAGCAACCAGTCTCTCTTTATACCTTTTTCAATATTTTTTAACAACAAATATCCCCAGTCAGAATTTAGTTAATCCGCTTATTCATAATTTAATATCTCGAATGCCTCCGGTGGGGTCTCCAGCAATATGACCCGGACACGTTCCTGCCAGAAATCAACAAAGCTCAATTTATCCGACTCTGTCGCCATCCCGCTTAACATTATGGGCATCAGACGGCCGATTTCCGGATTTTGATATATAAATTGCGGCCGGTATAAAACGCGTACTTTTTTATGAGAATCGGTTCTCTCAAACAGAATATCGGATGAAACGTCTTTTTCAACCTGGATGTTTTCATCAAATGTGAGCATTTCGTAACGGTTGAATTTTCCTTTTATCCCTTTGAAGCCTGTGATCGGAGCTGCGCCCGTAATAAAAGTAATGACCTGTGATACGGGACCGTTCACCAGCTGTTCAGGACCTCCGGCTATTCTTACTCTTATTTGACCACGGACCGGAGTCGTATTTTCATAAAGACTTTTTAATGCCAGTTGAGTTGATTTATACGCTCCCGCCACGGTTGGACAGGAATGTCCGCTGAGTTTTACAATATCTTTATAGCTGTATATAAAAACATCGGAATCACGCGTTGCTCCAAGAAATGCCGATAAGGGATCAGTAAGCTTGATCGGTTCGACTTCGTCATAAAATGGATATCTGAATTTGGTACTAACTTCACTATTTGTATTCATATTTTCACCACCTGATAAATATTAATGCAGGATTAGCTTCTAATCTGTGATCCGGCATTAATTGTATTTATTTGTCCCACTGTTTTATAAAGTTCTAAACTTAATTATACAATATCTGATCTCAAAATATAAAATCCACAAAAATTTACGGGCGAACAATTTGTTCACCCGTAATGTTTGATATTTAATTGTTTTATCATTCATGTTTTTTGCATATACGATTATTTTGAAACAACAAAGGTACCTTCCGGCGGGTCCATCAGGGCGATACGGACCGCTTCCTGCCAGATTTCGCCAAATAATTTTTTCTGTTCTTTGTTGGCTTTTCCGCTTAACATAACCGGCATAAGTTTTCCCATTTCAGGATTTCCGGGAATCAGATCAGTTCTGTAAGTAACCGTCACTGATTGATTATTATCTGTTCTCTGAAAAGTAGCTTCCGCCCAGACACCTTCTGCGGGGGGATTCTCCGGTTCGTATTTTAACAAGTTCTGACGGCTAAAGAATTTACCTTTTATGCCTTTAAATCCGGTCTCTGACGCGGCACCGGTTATGAACGAAATCGCCTGTGAGATCGGACCATTTACCTGATACTCTGGACTTCCCTTTATGGTGACACTTATCTGACCGCGGACTGGTGTTTCATCCCCGTATAGTTCCTTTAGCGCGATTTGTGTCATTTTGTAGGCTCCGGCAATAGAGGAGCATGAATGTCCGCTGTATTTTATAATGTCGGCGTAATGATAGACATAGGCTTCACCTTCGTTTACGGCACCAAGAAAAGAACCAAGGGGATCAACTAAAATAATCGGTTCGACTTTGTCATAAAAATCAGGCAGAAACTGAGTGTCATCTCCCGCCTGGCTGAGGCCAGACGACATTAACAGCACAGCAGTCAGAAAAAAGAAAATATATTTTTTTGAATTAGTCATATTATTTCTCCCGCAGGGTTTTTAATACGATACAATCAACTTAAAAATGGTGATACAATCGTGAATTAAATTAACAAAAGAAGAGCCGTCACTGACGGCTCTTCGAAAAATCAAAAAACTTACATGCGGAAACTGAATTGTAAGAATACAATATTTTGTTCCGCGGCAATTTTATTAGGTGAAGCACTGGATTCAACTTCATTATGCAAGCCGTGTGTATAGGAAAGGGTAGAGCATAAAGCCTTGCTCCAGTTTTTTGCGACACCAACTGAAAAATGGTGCTCGACGACGGCGATTGAGCCGAGGTTGCTGTCCACGTCTTCTTCACCAATCGGTGTTTTACCATAATTATAACCGGCTTTAAGCATCAGTCCGGGTTTAACGGCAAAGTCCAGCCCAAAAGCATAAACCATCTGGTCATCCCATCCGAATTTTAAGGGTATTACACCACCGGTAGGGGTTTTCAGATCCAGTACATCCATAACATCTGAAAAATTAAACCATTTAACGTCAGCTTCAACTAAGAGTCTTTCATTTGGTCTGAATGCTAAACCGAATGCGACATTCTGCGGGCTGTCCATATCAAATAGATATTCACCTTCACCTGCCATAGGACTGGTACCATTATAGGTGTATTCAGAGATATCCATGGTTGATGTATAAGATAATCCCGCCTGAAGTTTTGGGGTAATATGATAAATAGCTCCTAGAGCTCCGCCAAAACCGTATGCTTCTGTTTGAGGCATTGTAAAACCAGGTGTTTTTAGTGCTAAAGACTGCTGACCTATCTGCAATGAAACACCGACAGTCAGATTATCGTTAACATTTATGGCGACTGTTGGCGTAATTTTTAATAACCCTTTTTTGGTCACAAGAGAAGTGTTTTCAGCAAATGGAGTCTCGGGATTATCCGGAAAAGTAACAGAAGGGAAATCAACACCCAGGCCGGAAACACCGCCTGCGGCGATACCGAATACTATTTTATCCGATTTTCGCACGCTTAACCCGTTGCCCATTCCAAGATATGCGTTGGCGTTACTCTCGGTTGTGCCTTTGGCCGAAGTTATCTCACGCGGTGGATTCAATACACCCAGACTCAGGTCAAATCCGATTTTGTTAAAGTTCAATTCCCCTATAGCTGCGGGGTTGTAAATCATGCTTGGAATATCTGCTGGTGCGGCAATAAACGCGCCACCGCGAGCCCATTGACTGGCGGTAATACCTAACATCTGATCACCGTCTGTAGCCAGAGCGGTCGAGACGGAAAGAGATATGCCCAAAACCAATAACAATGTAATTTTTTTCACGAATTTCTCCCTAAAAATTTAATTATAAAATAATTCCTGGTTGAAACTTCATTTTATCAACATCCGGCGGCCTTTGGTCGCCGGATAATTGAAATTTTAACTATGCTGCTTTTTCTTCAATAAAGAACTGTTTAAATACAGGAAGCAGGAAAACGCCTAACAATGCGAGCGACATAACTCCACCGACTCCCCATTCAAATGAATGGCGTACGATATAACCGTCGAACCCGATAAGAGCGGTTGCCAATGCAGTTGCAAGAACTGTATAATAACCGATTTTTTTCTTCATCGCCAGGAACGGTATTGCTATTATCATCAGATAAGAAGACACATAGTTCATAAATCCGCCCAACAGAAGTGTCAATGTGTTAGGATCATAAACTGCTTCAGTTGTTTTTGCAATCTCTCCGGCATTAATTGCTGCCTGTGAAGTTGTGACCAAAGCCAATGCGTCATAGTGGTCCAGATTGGTAAAGAAATTACCCAACGGCTCAAGTGAAGATGGATGTGTCAGGTATTCCGGAATAAAGATGAAATAGCGCACACCATGCTGGCCGTTCATAAATACCATTCCGGCTACAATGCCAAGATATGTGTAAGGGATAAGTTTAAGAATCTTATTTTTTAATGAATCCTGATCGGCAAGCAGGAAGATATAATAGAAAATCAGGCCGAAAACCATCGTCCATAATACCGGCGGCATCACTGAAATATCAGCGGGTGGAGGTAAAATACCGGGAACCGGTCCGGTTGAATAATCGGAAACGACAAGCACCATCCATGGTATCAACATGGTCATACCGGCGACAGATGGGATTGCCGATATACCGAGCATTGTGCTTCTGGCCCATTCATCACCATCATATACTTTTTTTGAAATGACTATTGCGAAAGCTCCCGCGAGCCAAAGAACGACCATCCAGACCCCATATGTTGCCCCTAAAATTGGTACAGCCGGATAAAAATCAGGATCGAACGGTATAAGTCGTTCCATAACGTTTTCCAGCGCGATCTTTAGGGTCTGCATACCCTGGGTAGGCGCAATGTACATCATGAACAAACCGGCAATAACCGCGGTAACAGCCATGATAATGCGCTGAGTTTTGTTCGTTTTGTTTAGCATTCTAAAATCTCCTCAAAAAATTAATCATACATAAATACAAATAAAACTAACATACCTCTTAACTTTATAAACTAACCTGCCGTCATACCGACGACAAAAGCTGCCGTCATCACTAAAAGTATTACAGGCAGGATTGAAAAAATAGTATCACGGGGCAAGATTGGTTTTCCAGCTTTTAAAAATGCCAGAAGCAGTCCTCCGGAACCGATGAGGGCCCCGCCGGCCCCGACAAGTGAAAAAATCGGTTTAGTGGTCCCGGCTATACTGAGCCAAAGCGGGATGATGAATATAATAAGTCCCGCCGTCCCGTGAGTGAGTGATGTTACTATAGTTATAAATTGCTTTGAACTTGAAAAATATCTTGAAACTACCATGGAAAGCAGTTCGACTAATACCACAACGAGATAAGAAAGGTGATATTCGGGCAGATATTGCGCGACCAGGCCCAATGAAAGAGCGTTTGGGATGATGGTGGCAATCACCGCGAGCGCAGGAAATTCCATGATCTCAAACCCGAATAAAATCAGTAGCAAAGCCGCGACCAGAAGAACTCCGAACGAGATGGTATAATAAACTCCTGAGAGTATGGGAGTACCTTCAATTCCCGAGACTATTTGGAAAGCCGCGAGCATTGCCGTCATCAAAAGCGCCATCCGGCTGCCGCCGGATAATTTTTTCATGACATGACCCCCAATGCGATCATGATCATTGAGCTGAGCATGTACAGCGAAGCGTACTTAAACATGCCGAAATTCACTTTTTCCGAAGGGTGGAACACAATGAATATGGCAAGACCCAGGATACCGGTCGAAAGAACTATAAAAAGGCGCAGATAGCCCCAGGAAAGGCCCAGCGCAACGGCACCTATTCCGATGGCGATAGCCGCTGCAAGACTCGAAAAGGCAATCACCAGTGTTGTTTTTTTATTGCCATAGGTTGATGGAAAAGTGGGGACACCTGCGCGTTTGTAATCGTCAAAGTAACGCATACTGAATGTCATGATGTGTGTGGGTATCCACAAAAGTATTGCCAGGGCGAACAAAAGCCCTATGCTGTCAACATAACCCAGACCCAGTACTCTTCCCGCCAGAATCGGCATGCCGCCGGAAACGCCGCCCCAAATAATCGACCAGGCAGTTTTTCGTTTAAGCCAAATAGTATAGATGACAACGTCGATGAAGATCCCGGCGAAAACGACCATTCCATAGGGAACAGAGAGCATAAATGCCCAAAATAAGCCCGCAAAAGACAAAAACGATCCCAGAATAAGCGTTTCCTTCACACTGAGTTTGCCGGAAGGCAGGGGCCGGTGTGCCGTTCTGCCCATTTTTGCGTCTATATCTCTGTCATAAATCATATTAAGAACAGTACTACCACTGACCGTCAAAAATAAACTGCCGATCAATCCTGCGAATACATCCCAGGTCATAACGGGGCATCTGGCACTGATGTACCCCGTTATTCCGGTTATCACCAATAGTCCGGTCTGAAGGCTCTTTATCAAAGGCCAGTATAATTTAAACTTTGCCCCGAAAAGAGTCCTTGCTTCATGAAATATATTTCTATTCTTCATAATGAATTCCTAACCATTAAAATCCCGTCCCTGGGAGCCCTGACTATCCATATTTAAATCGTTTTATTCTGTTGGTTGAACGTCCCTGGCACATCTGAATCCTACATACATACTGTAGAATTCGGGACCTGCGTTGTTTCGAGCCCATGTAAACAGATTATATTCATAGTTATCACGGCTCCCGCCTCGCATATATCGATAGTGTAAATCGGGATAATCATCCCCGCACCACTGCCAGACATTTCCTGCCATATCATATAAACCATAGGGACTTTTATTATCAAGGGTCTCATAGCCATCGTAGGTTTGACCATTATAAAAACCGACAGCCGTTGTTGTTGTATTTTCGCCAAGCATTCTCTCAAAAAGATTATGACTACTTAGATAGTTCGTGATATTGGCGGAGATTTTTTCTCCCCAGGGATAAGTTCGCCCATCCGTTCCACGAGCGGCTTTTTCCCATTCGACTTCCGATGGTAAACGCCAGCCGTAGAATTCGGCATATGCATTAGCTCCAAACCATGTCACAAATGTAACAGGATGATTTTCGAATCCACTCACCACTGAAAAGGAAGTCCCATCAAAGAGAATGCGCATACCGGGTTCTGCTAAATTCAGATGTAGTTTATCACCCGCCGGAACTTCAAATTCATGCTTAAATCCATCGAACGGATCTCCGGGGTAGTATCCTCTTACTGTATCTCCCTCAACTTTTATGGTTCCCTTTAGCAGCGCTTCGTTAAGATATCTTACATATTGCGCGTTGGTTACATCGGTAACCATAATTTCAAAAGGATTTTCAATCATTGTTTCATGACGGTGCATTCCCTTTAAAAATATGCCTGCCGGAATTTCAACCCAGGCTTCTGCATCGATACCGGTATCAATGAATTGAATTTCTTTTGTCGGCGTATAGTCCTGTGCGTTGCATGAAATACTAAACATCAAGATCAGAGATGATAAAATATAAAATAGCTTGTTCATTAGTTCACCTCCTGTTCAACATTGAGATCTTTTACAGGTGCCGCAGGAAAAATTCTCTGTATGTCCACTTCAGGATTTATCGCTTCTTTTTTCCATAATCCGTCCTGTTTGAATAAATCAAAGAGTCGCCAACCCATTAGAATAGCCAGCATGATCAATATGGCGCCCAGACCAAAATCTATAAGCAGCATGGTCATGTTCACTAATGGCTGCTTTGCATATTCGGTGACAAAAAGTCGTTTCATTGAAAAAATAGTGGCTGAAGCAAAAGCGATATCCGAACCGATAATGAGTATCCAGCCAAACCACTGTCTTATTTTCCCTTTTACACCGGACATATCCACATAATACATTAGAATGATGGTAGCAATGAGCGCGGCCAGAATATGCCAGTGACCGGTCAGAGTAATGCGTTCTTCGCGGGCGGGCCAAATACGGAAAATTTTATCTAATTTGACAGCCATAAAGATACCCACACCGCTCACAGTGAAGTTCATAAATACCATTTGCCAGCCTGTACCGAATTTAAGAGGATCATGAAGCAGGGCCTTAACTTTTTGAAACGCGGTAGGTTTGCTTAATCCAAGTTCGGCAACACGGTCATTAATTAACTTTTTCCAGGAGTAGATTACATAGAGCAGCGCGGCCAACATGACGCCCACCGAACCGACATAAATAGTGTTGTGGGCCCAGGGCAGCCATACAATAGACAGGGCGCCTAAAGTAAGGACAATAGTACCCGGGATCATTAAATACATGGCCCATTTATGCAACATTCCTTTGAAATCCAGCCATCTGCCGACAACCAGCGTAATGGCTACCGCGACTAATGAGAGCATAATGTGCAGATGTCCGATAATAGCGTGTTCCAAAGCCGTTTTATGGGGATTGCGAATCAGGTTTTCTGCCAAAAATGTTTCGTGCCCGTTTGACCAGTAGGAACCGGTTACGGCTCCCCATGTGGCGGAAAGCAATGTCATTACGGCCATCGTAAAAAATGCCGCCCGTTCAAGGTCCATACCTGATTTTGTATGGGCATAATCGCTGTCTGCGGCCAGGTAGTATTCTTTATTCCATGGCCACAAGGCGGCGGCCAACAAAATACCGGCGAAAAAGACAAGTGACTGACCAACTAAAAACAAACCGTGAAAAATATAAGCATGCCCAAAATAGGCAAACCAAAGTCCAAAAATGGTGGCTGTTAAATATCCAACCGTTATGGTGGCGTTGATATTAACCTGCTGATGCTTTTTCATGGGAATGATCGAGGTAATAAAATATACTTCGATAGCTAAAACTGCCATAGCAATGGTGTGATAGAGCATAATAATACGTCCCTCACGATCCCAGTGATGCATATCCATGCCCAGCAGTTTAACTGTCAGATCGCGCACGCCCCATTCCACCATGGGTCCGGACAGAGTGCCCCAGATTGCCGTAATAAGCGAGACTACGGAAATGGCAACCAGCACAAGGCCTTTTGTCGATCTGAAGAGGTAATTAAAGTACCCAGTTGATGATTTCATACTCAAAACCCTTCCTTAAGTTAGTATTAATTAATTAATTCAAATTGTTGTTATTTTTTAATTCATTTTTGATAGTCCATCTTTTTTGCAAAACCGAATGCAAAAGACACGGCCATCAGAAATAAAAGCGGGGTTAATATGGTAAAAATCAGTTCCTTTGACAGGATAGGGGAACCTGCTTTTAGAAAAGCAAGAGCGATTCCACCGATACCGATCAAAGTCCCGCCGACAGTGACCCAGACAAACTGATTGGTGGTTTTTTGGTTTTTAGACGCGAGAACAGGCACTAAGAAAATTGTCAATCCGGCCACCGAATGGAAAAAAGCCAGAACAAAGGTTCTAAGAATTGATGCCTCTGCAGTACGTGTCAGGAAAATCAAAATCAGACCAATTAGAGCAAAAATAAGATACGCTTTCTCGAATTTGGGATAAAATTCAGATATAAGACCGGTGGATAATGCGAAGGGAATAAATGCGGCAACAACGACTACGAGCGGATTCGCAAGAACATCAAACCCCAGGAATATCATTAATAATCCGGCCACCAGTAAGACGATAAATCCAATCATATAATAGATGTCATGGATAGGTCTGGCAACGTCAATTTTAAAATCTCTGTAAAATTTCGAGATAATATAGATTGCGACCAGGCCGGTTAAGAGCAGCGTAAGTTGATCAAATAAACCCATCATAACTCTCCTTTTAAAGTGTTAGTTAATAAAAACTAACTAAACTAATTAAATAGTTTTCCCGTTGCTTATTGACATCGTATAAATTTAATCAGATCCTGAGACAACGTCTCACCTCTTGCCTGAAGACTAAATGAGAAGTTGGTCAAACGCCATTTAGTAACAAAAAACCTTAATGTACCGAGAATGATATAGGACAGATTTTCCGGGACGAACTGATCTTTGATTTCACCCATCTTCTGACCCTTTTTAATGAGCGCGGTCACAAAACGTATTCTGCGATCCACCAGTTTATGTACTTCATCCACAAGGGTAGAGTCGTTTTGAAAAATTTCTTCTGAAAAAATGACAGCCGCCGTAGCCGGATTACGGTCAAAATACAATAAATGATCATTGATGAGTTTCTCAATCTGCTGAAGCGGGGTGCCAAAATACTGACTGCTTTCAAAGACATGTTTAAAATGCTCATTGAAATATTGAATAATAGCGATCAATATGGCCAGTTTATTGTCAAAATGCCTGTAAATTGCCTGTTCCGAGATACCGATATGCTTTGAAATTTCTTTAATTGTAAGATTCTGAATGCCACCGGTCTTAATAATTTCAAGAGAGACCTGTACGATCTGTTTCTGTCTGGTGGCGGTATCCAATTTCTGCATAATTTAGTCCATGATAATAATGTTAGTTTCTATCTACTAACAGGAACTTAAGAACTACAATATCTCATGTCAATAAAAAAATTATTTTATTCACTAAATAAAAATTCGACTCGTTTATGAGTCGTTATTCATTCCTTGTCCCCAAAAAAAATACCCCGATTTTTTAGAAAAACGGGGTAGTGATACTATTCTTGATATGGATTCGTTAATATTGATAAGACAGAAAGATTTAGACAGCTCCTGAAAAACCGATCACAAAAGAAGCGGTCATTAAAAGCAGAAGTATGGGCAGAATCATAAAGATAAGATCACGCGAAAGAATGGGTTTACCGGTTTTTAAAAAGGCGAGCAATAAGCCGCCTAAGCCGATAAGCGCGCCGCCTAACCCGACGAATGCAAAAATCGGATTTGTAAGGCCCTGTATGCTAAAGATTAAAGGCAACAGAAAAATGATCATCCCGGCGATACCATGAACGAGGGCAAGGGAAATAGTCGCCGGTTTTCCGCCGGTGGTATATCGGGTCGCGGCCACTAAAATGAATCCGACTATGGCAAAAATCGCATAACCCGTATGATAGTCCGGTAAATAATTGGAAATCAGACCAAGTGAAAGAGTGAGGGGAAGAAGAGTGGCTACCACCACAACCATCGGACTATCGAGAATATCAAACCCGAATAATATAATTAACAGACCGGCTATTAAAAGCACACCAAATGCTGTTGTATAATAAAATGTAGTCCAAAATTCATAACCGTGCATTCCTTCAACAACCTGATAAGCAGCCAGTAATCCTGTCAAAAGCAAGACGATCCGGTCCACTGCATTAATCTTTTTCATTTCAAAATCTCCCAATGTTACTGTTTATTCCATGAGTTTCCTTGCATCGGGTGTCATAAGTCATCCAATAAGGGTTTGTAAAAACTGATCTTCTCGAAATTGACCACAGCGAATGATGAAAAGTCTTCGTCGTTCATCTTGCCTTTTTGTCAGGAGAATAATCAATACTACTTTCTATTTAACCTGCAGCATTTTGACCATGTCTTCGATAATCGATTTGCTTCTGCTTTTGAGATCAAAAGAGAATTTGGAAATTCTCCAGGTAGTAATCAGTATTCTCATCGCGCCTAAAATGAGAATAGCTATTGTATCAGCGGCATATTCGCTCGTTATTTCCCCTTTGTTTTGACCGTTTTGCACTAAGTCCGTCACAAACTGCATCCGTTTTTCAAGAAGTTTTTTTACCTCCTGCACAAGTGTTTCTTCATTTTGAAAAATCTCTTCTGAAAAAATTACGGCGGCCGCAGCCGGATTTTGAGTGAAATAGATCAGGTGCGTGTCGATATATTGACTAATCTGCTGAACTGAGTTTTCGATCGACTTAATCTTACTAAAAACCGAAACAAAATGTTTGTCAAACTGACGGATGATGGCAGTTAGAAGTTCCAGTTTGCTGTCAAAATGACGATAAATGGCCTGTTCGGAAATTCCCACCTCATCCGCAATTCGTTTCATCGTCATGTTCTGAATGCCGCCCTCTTTTATTAATCGAAGCGAAACTTCAATAATTTGTTTTTGTCTTGTTTCAGTGTCTAATCTTACCATTTTTTCTTTCCTATGAGTTGTAATATACTAACAGAAATTTAAGATTGTTAACTGTAACCGTCAATAGGGAAGAAAATATTTCATCCTTCGTCAGAAGAAGCGCAAATCAGGCAAAATTAAATATCACAATATAAAAAAAAATAAATTTTAATAAAAAAAGATGTTGCAACACTAAATATATATACATATATTAAAAATGATCGTAAATAACATCGGGTAAAGGCATGGAACTGGAAAAAGAGATTAGACAGAAGACATTTAAGAATGACTATCAAAAAATGATCGTTAATATTATGTTCACACATGGATGGATGAACTCGCTGCTTTCCAAAAGATTAAAAAAATACGGAATATCGCCGCAGCAGTTTAACATTCTTCGCATACTCAGGGGTCAGTATCCGGAACCCGCGCGCGTTAATCTGCTCAAAGATCGCATGCTCGATAAAATGTCGAATGCATCACGGCTGGTAGAAAAACTCAGAATAAAGGGATTACTGGATAGACATATATGCGAAAATGACCGAAGAGCTGTGGATGTAGTGATTACACGAAAAGGTCTGGATGTACTGGAAAAAATTGATGAATTGGAAAAAGAATGGGAAAAACAGTTTTATACATTGGGTACTGATGAAGTGAAAGAGTTGAATAGGTTGCTCGACATGCTGCGCGGATAATTTTTTTTAATTTAAAAGGTGTATATACATTAAATGTTTGGGAATATATAATTTGTATTAAAAGTTAACAATAGTAATAAATAGAATTCTTTAATTTTAGGAGACGCATATGAAGCGAATTATCACTTTTTTGTTTTTTATATTCATGTTTAACTTTTTATTCGCGATAGAAAAGACAAATGCTCAGGAATATGTCTTTGATCCCGCCGAAAGCAGTATCGAATGGTTCGGGAAAAAAGTGACAGGGGAGCATACCGGCACCATAAACTTAAAGCAGGGGAGATTGAATCTGGTTAAAGGTAAAATTTCAGGCGGTGAGTTTGAGATCGATATGGCTTCAATTGTGGATTTGGATCTCCAGGATCCGGAATATAAGAATAAACTAATGAATCATTTAAAATCAGATGATTTTTTCTCTGTTGTATCCTTTCCGGTATCCAGGTTTGTCATCACCGACGTCAAAGAAGCAACCAATAAGGATAATTCTCACTATAATTATCACATAAAAGGCGATCTGACGATAAAAGGAATCACTCATCCGATTGAATTTCCCGCTGTAATTAATGTGAAAGACGGTAAATTAAACGCCAATGCGCAAGTTACCGTAAACAGGGCGAAATATAATGTGAGATACGGCTCGGGTAGTTTTTTCGAAGGTTTGGGAGACAAACTGATTTATGATGATTTTATACTCAAATTAAATCTGGTAGCCGCTAAATAGTTGGTTTGTATAGAATATTAAAAATAATAGCCGGAAATTAATCTTCCCCCGTTAATCATGGCTATTAAAAAAGCCCGGGATAGAACAACCCCGGGCTTTTTTATTGAAAAAATATCAATTACCCTTTTTAATCCGGATTTCTCCGTTAATGGTTGAAACGGAAACGGAATGTTTACCGCCTTTTACCGAACCGGTGCCCTTGATATATTTTCTTGGTGTTCCACGGGAATATTCCCAATCATCAGACTCTTCAATTTTAAGATCAAAATCGCTTCGGATCTTATAATTCTTCCGGCTGTATTTGGTATATGTCAATTTGATATCAAAGTCGGCAGATAATTCTTTGGGCAGTGTCAACTCAATGTCACCACCCATGGACGAAAGCTCCACGTGACGTTCGCCTTTCTCAGGATTTCCCGTCATGACCACTGATACATTGCCTCCCATGGTAGTCGCTTTAACCCAGCCGTCGATCCCGTCAATAACAATTTCACCGCCCATAGTTTTGGCTTGAACGTATTCTTTGGCCCGGCGAATATGAATACCCCCGCCCATGGTTTTTACATTCGCGCCCATGGGCGCGTCATCCACATTAATCTCTCCACCCATTGTTGATATATAAACTTCATCTCCTCTGGCCTTATAATCACCGGCGCGGTTTGAGACATTTTTGTAGGTGACATTACCCCCGAGTGAAGTACCTTTAATATTCCCGACCACATTCTCAAAAAGCACATTGCCGCCCATGGTTTTAAGTTCACCGTCAATGTCAGAATCTTTTAGAGTGATTTTCCCCCCGAACGTGGTCAGCTCGGCCTTCCCTTTCAGTTTCCTTAAATCCAATTCTCCGCCCATGGTCTGACCTGAAAAAGTACCTTCAAGATTTTCAAGCTCAATATCTCCGCCCATCGTCTCTATCTCAATATCTGACTTTCTGGGCGCCTGAATAAAAAAGTGAAGGCTGCCATGATAATCATTATCGGCCTCAACGGTGATGATAAGTCCCGATTTAGTACTCTCAAACTGAACGAGTTTTTCATCGATTTCCCTGCCGCGATATTCGACTTTTACACTCACTTTTTCCTTATCCCAACCAAAAACACTAACGGAACCTCCCGTGCTGATGTCCACGGATATATTTTTCCCCATAGGAAGTATAAATTCACGTTCGAGATTCGCGCCGGCAAGTAATCCGGTGAGAATAGGAATTGTCAACAGGATTATGATTAGTTTTCTCATCACATATATCCCCTTTATTGGTTTAAATATTTATTGACTTTGTAAATGACTGCGGTATCTTTTCCGGGTTCCATGCCCTGTATGGCTTTTTCAAGCATGTCTTCACTGGTTTTGCTGTGTGTAAGGTAATCGATTGCCATCAGTCGCATATTGGTGGACTCCTCATTTTTCAACAGGGATAAAAACACATCTTTAATCCGTTCGTCATTGGGAATTCCGGCAAGAGCCTGCATCGCTTTTTGCCGAACGCCAAGATTAGGATCATTGATCATGGCGGATATCAGCGCTTCTTTAATTTTTGGATCAGGAACTTCCTCAGCCAGGGAGATGGATTTCAGACGATTGCCGACTGATTCAGGATTCAGCAATGCCTGCGTCAGGACTTCTTTTACAACCGGGTCTGTTTTTGAGCGTTTCATCTCAAGATGGGTAGTTACATCAAAACTGAGCGCGATATTGCCATTGTCAATTTCTAAAAAATTAACATTACTAAAAATATAGGGGGAGTTTTCGGCCTGGCTGATCTCCCTGTTTTGTTCCGCGGAATAATTGATTTGCCGGATTAAGCCGTTTTCTTCTCCGAATCCGTTTTTCTGCATAAACCTTCCACCGATGAATCCCGTCAGGAATAATACGGCGGCAATTGCTGCTGCCCATGACGGATTCCGGAACGGAGTTAATAAAGATGGTAAAATTTTTCGATGCCATGACTCATTTTTGTTTGTTCCGGAGTATTTTATACTGCGGAGAACATGGCTCCTCATTTCGGCAAATGCTTCAGCATCCGGTATCTCCAATTCTTTAGCGGTTTCCCGAAGCAGGTCGTTCGCTGCCAGCAATTCCCGGCAACGATCACAACTCTCCATATGTTCGAAGAGTTTTGCTTTTTCGAAGGAACTAATTTCATTGGCGATAAGCTTCTGAATTAATTCATTATATAATTTACACTTGGCCATAATTGTCTCCAATATCTGATTGCCGCAGATTGTTTTTAAGTCGCTGAAGGCTGCGGAAGAGCATACTTTTAACCACGCCCTC
>JACDJB010000818.1_pt1 | contig 28246 bp, 25 predicted proteins | sample 7454121 | NCBI WGS metagenome assembly JACDJB01 (sample SAMN14253290, study PRJNA609438) | sludge metagenome | isolation source: sludge after 25d culture with pyrite | collected 2018-12-20
CCCGATCATCCCGCCAGCAAGATCGCCGACCTGCTTCCCTGGAATTGGAAGGCGAACCAGCCGCAGAATAGCGCTGCCGCCGCCTGAGCGACCATCAGCGGCAGATCGCACCTACCGGGGGTCTTGGTCGGATGCGTACGATCCAACTAACGCAATTTTCGACTGCCCATACAAATGAGGCGACGAGACATAGTAGCGATACCGAATGCCGGCTTTGGTCGCGTGGGTAGGGATCATGCGGTGGCCAGCATCATCGTATAGCAATCCCGTTAGCAAATAGTTCGACTTGTTGTGCAGGATGGTGCGATGAGATCGTTGGTTCGTCAGTTTCTGCTGAACCGCTTCAAACAACGCTCGTTCTATAATTGCGGGCTGCTCGCCCGATAGAATCTCATTCTTATATGTGACCTCACCAATATAAAATCTGTTGCGCAAAAGATAACAGAGTGAGCCCCGGCCGAAGGGAATTCCCCCACGCGTTTGACCTGTTGCAAGCAGCTTCGACTTGGTGAAGATCTTTTGATCGCGGAGGTTCCGCATCAGCGCGTGGACGCCGCCAAGTTCAAGATATCTGTGGAAGATCAGCCTGACCCGCTCAGCCTCTTCCTCGACGATAGCGATCTTGCCGGCCTTCATGTTGTAACCGAGGGGAAGGGGGCCGCCGACCCAAAGACCCTTGCGCTTCGAGGCCGCGATCTTGTCCCGAATCCGCTCGGAGGTGACCTCTCGCTCGAACTGGGCAAATGACAACAGCACATTTAGCGTCAGCCGCCCCATTGAGGTCGTGGTGTTAAACTGCTGGGTGACCGAGACGAACGATACGCCGTGCGCATCGAACAGTTCGACCAGCTTGGCGAAGTCGGCCAGCGATCTGGTCAACCGATCGACCTTATAGACAACGATGACGTCAATCTTCCGGGAGCGGATGTCGTCCAGCAGCCGTTGCAGGTCGGGACGGTCGATTGATCCACCGGAATACCCGCCATCGTCATACCGCGACCGGATTAGCGTCCAGCCGGCATGGGCCTGACTCTTTATGTATGATGACGCCGCATCGTATTGAGCATCCAGCGAGTTGAACTCCTGATCGAGTCCATTGTCGGTCGAGACTCGCGTATAGATGGCGCAGCGGACAACCTTGATTGAGGTCGTCTTCACGATCGTGCCTCAGTCGCCGATTGATCTTCCTTGTCTCTGAGGCCGAAGAAGCGAGGGCCATTCCATCTGGTGCCGGTAATTGCGAAGGCAACCTTGGTGAGACTGTCATAAGTTTTGCCATTCCAGGCGAACCCATCCGCCATCACCATCACCCGTTGCGACTTCCGATCCCATTCCCGCACCAATACTGTTCCGGGCGTAAGTTCAGTCCGCTTTTGGTCGGAGCTTGCCAAACGCGCGGATAGCTCAATCCGTGATTCCTTGACTGTGGTCCGGTCCAGAATTTTTCTCGACTCGTGATCAAGATCGCCGAGGCGGTCGGCCTGGATCTGATAGGCGAGAATCCCAAACAACAGATGCCGCGGCAAATGATCCGGGGCCGGTCTTTGAAACACGCTTTGCCATCTCATGCGGAGACCCTTGAGGTCGAGACCGCGCAGATGCGCGATCTCGTCCTCAATGGAAACTTTGTCTGTGTTACGACCGTTTCCCTTTTTCCTATCTCCCATCGCATCAGGCCAGCTGTTTCGGCTTGTCGACCGCAGCAGAAGAGGCCTTGCGATCTTTGACGCGATAAACTCGTCCCTTGTCGCTTTCTTCGGAAACAAGATTGAGACCGAGCTTCTTCTTGACGACGCCAGCGAAGAACCCGCGTACCGAATGCTGCTGCCAGTCGGTCGCCTTCATGATGGCGGCAATGGTGGTGCCTTTTGGCTGGCGCAGCATCGTGAGCACAGTGGCTTGCTTTGAGGAACCGCGTGCGGGCTTTGCCACTGCGGGGTGGAGAGAAGGCCCTTTGGCTGGCTTCGACTGAGGGGCAGTTTCAGCGGAGCGGGAAGATTGTCCGGGGATGCCTCCAACGCGGGAGCGTGCTGCGTTGTCTAAACGAGCTGTTTTTACCAGCGTCGATGATTGTCGTGCCGTGACGCCGGGTTTACGCGTTACTGCCTTGCGGGCAGTGCTCTTGGCTTTTTGGACGTTCATAGGATCTCCTGTGGGTCAACGGCAACATCAAGTGCTGCCACTGACCCGGCCCGCCGGTCGCAATGCGAGGGCGGGGGAGGGTCCCAACTGGGAAAAACGCTGACTATGCGGTCTCATCACAAAGGTTGCGCTTGATCGTCAGCGCTGCCTTGAACAGATCCCGTGACTCAAGCACCAGGCCTTCGAAATCCATCAGGATCTGCACGGCGCGATCCACGCTGCCATCGCGAGCACAACTCTCGGAAGCCTTCGCGATACTAAGCGTTTCTTCCAGCTTGCCGCGGATTTCCGTTACGAGTGCGGCAACCACGTTATTTGCGGCGACATCGGTCATTGGGGTGCTCCTTGTTGCGTACCACCACACATGCTCCGTTCGCCGCCGAAGTCGAGCAGATTGTGAGCAATCTTGTGGCTCTTATCGAACGGTTCGGATCATAAAATGCTCGGGGTTTTCCGCCGATTTTTGACGCGGCATATAGACCGATGTTATGGATATATGATGCGAAGTAACTTCTTGAGGGACCTGTGACGGGCGCCAAATCCAGTCAGCTGATGGTCGTCGTCTCGACCATAGAGACAGCGGATTCGATCCTTACGCAGGGGGAAATCGGCAGCTGGGTCTTGAGCCCGGACAAGGCCAGTAAATGCAAATATGTGGTTTGCTGCAGAAAGGAGGATTGGCGCAATAGGAAAGAGGGCATCCCTGCGCGCAGTGCTTTCTTGGTCGGTGTCATATCGGAGTTGAAAAGCGCGCCCGGAAGCGAGAATTCGCGCGGTCAAAGTCGCTTCTTCATAGGAATTTCTTCATATGCACTGGTTAATGTAAAGGGTGTCTGGAAGGAGGGGCGCAACCCTGTGACCTACGCCACGCCAGCGGAGTTGGGGATCGACGTTAGAGCGCTGCGGTTTAAGCCGTTGCCCGGAAAAAACGACGAATTGCCCGGCAAGCGGCCAGTAACGGTGTCCCAGGCGATTGCGCAGGCAAAGAAATCGCTCGCAGAAAGCCTCCACGTCAGCGTCGATGATATCGAAATCACCATTCGAGGCTGAACCATAAGTATATAGCCAAGTATTTTCTTGCGATGACGATACTTGGAGCATACATCATCCTTGCCGATCCCCCGGCTTGATGAGGTATTCGAATGTCCAAAACTTTTAAGGTTATGTTTCTGCCCCTCGCGGCGGTCAAACTTCCCCTGTATCCCGTTTTTCTTGAAAGCCCTCAGGACCGTTTGCGGCAGGCAAATGCCGTCGCGGTGGACGGCTTCAATGCGCGGCCAGTTCTGATCGATGAAAACGCCATCGTCGTGGATGGCGCGGAAACGTATTGTGCGCTGTACAACAACGGCATCGATAAAATTCAGGTTCTGTTGGTGGGTGGCGCGTCTGAGATCGAGATTCGCGCGCTGCGCCGCGCTCTTCGCGTGCTTCCTAACCTGAATATTTACACGGAGAATCTGTTTGCCGACCTCCAATGCCTGCTGGACGCTGGATATCCAATCCAATCGTATATTGCCGGTTTGGTTGAGCTTTTTGAGTCCCTGATGGACGATTTGCAAAACGATTCCGCAGCGGATCTGGCTGACGGCATCGCGCCACGCGAAGCCTAAGGGTTCTGACCGTGCAAAACGCCCTTCAGATTACTTACATCGCATCGACAGCTATCAAGCCGTCGCCCCATGCTGCGCGTCAGCACAGCGGCGCGCAGCGTCGCAAGCTGAGGGCTATTCTGCAGCAGTTCGGGCAAGTCGTGCCGCTCCCCTTGGATGCGGCGACCGGCACGCTGATTGATGGTCACGCCGTGTTCGACGCCTTGGTCGAGCTCGGCCATGACGAAATCGCCGTAGTGCCGTTGGTGAGCCGTTCCGAGCCGGAGATTCGTGCCCCTGCGTCTCGCGCTCAACCGGGTCGCCCAGGATGCAGTTTGGGACGACGCAAAGCTGCGCGGCGAGTTCGAATACCTGATCAGCGTGGGTTTCGATCTTGACCTGAGCGGTTTTGAGACGGTCGAGATCGACATGGCTTTGTCGATTGACACGCCGACCGCTAATACTGTTGAGGAGGAAACGCTCGATGACATCGTGCCGGCGGCAGGACCGCAGGTCGCAAAGCTAGGCGACGTTTTCTTTCTTGGCGACCATAAGGTGGGTTGCGGTGATGCCCGCGACGCTGCCTTCATTCGTGATCTTGCAGCCGGCAAGACCGTCGCCTGCGTGTTCAGCGATCCGCCTTACAACGTGCCGATCGACGGCTTCGTGTCGGGTCTCGGCAAGACGCGGCATCGTGAGTTCGCTATGGGCACCGGCGAGATGTCGCGCGAGCAGTTCGTCGCATTCCTGAGCGCGGGTGTCGCGGCGATCAAGCCGGTCCTTGCCGACGGTGCGATTCTTTATCTTTGCATGGACTGGCGTCATGGCGGTGAGCTGTGCGACGCCGCCGTGCAGAACAGTCTGGAGCAGAAGAACCTTTGCATCTGGGTCAAAAGCAACGCCGGCATGGGGTCGTTTTATCGGTCCCAGCACGAACTGATTTACGTATTTAAATACGGGAACGGACCGCATCAGAACCATTTCGGTCTCGGGGCTGGAGGTCGCACCCGTTCGAACGTCTGGCATTATCGCGGTGTCAACGTGTTCGGCAAAGATCGGATGAATCTTCTGGCCAGTCACCCCACGGTGAAGCCGGTCGCGATGATCGCCGACGCCCTGCGCGACGTGACCCGTCGCGGCGAAGTCGTTCTCGACGTCTTTCTGGGCTCGGGGTCGACCTTGATCGCGGCGGAAGAAACCGGTCGCGTCTGCGTCGGCGTTGAGCTCGATCCGATCTATGTCGACGCGGCGATCCGCCGTTGGCAGAAGCGCACCGGTAAGGAAGCTGTTCACGCTGTCAGCGGTGAAACTTTTGACACGATCTATGAGCGCGCGGTTTCAGTGGCTGCTAGCGCCACCGCGTCGACAACCGCGGCTTCGGAGGCGTCGACGAATGTCTCTGTCGGCGGCGGTATGGCGAACGCGAATTCGTTCGGCATCGTTGCCGCCACGATGGAGACGGACGATGTCTGAGCCAGAAGAGGAGAAAGTCGGCTACCGCAAGCCGCCGGCCAAGACCCGGTTCCAGCCGGGGCAGTCCGGCAACCCGAACGGCCGCCCCAAGGGTAGCGTCAATCTCAAGACCGACCTGCGCAGCGAGCTGTCGGAGCGCATCCGGATTCGGGAGGGGGAGCGCAGCCTCAAGGTCTCCAAGCAGCGCGCGATGCTGAAGGCGCTGGTCGCCAAGGCGTTGAAGGGCGATGCCCGCGCCGCCAATGTCGTCTTGACGCTGGTCGGCAAGCTGTTCGAGCCGGAAGTGGTGGCAGAGCAAATGCCCGCGCTGACAGCCGACGACGAGGGGATTCTCGAACGCTTCCTCGCCCGTCGGATCACCGAACAGGAACCCAAGATCTAATTCATCTCGGCCGGTCGCCTGTCGGCACCGGCCGGGTTTGTTAGCAGAGTCTCATCAGTATGTCCTCCGACCTTCAACTGTACCGTGCCGTTCTGAAGAACGATCTCTTGGCGTTTCTGGAGGGCGCCTTTCCTATCGTCGACAATCGCTGGGGGCTCGAAGTGGCACCCTATCTGGAATACCTGGTCAGCGAACTGACGGGCATTGCTGAGGGGCGAGAGACCCGCCTCATCATCAACCTGCCGCCGCGTCACCTGAAATCCGTCCTGACGTCGATCGTGTTCGTCGCGTGGCTTCTGGGGCGCGATCCGAAACAGCGCATCGCCGTGATCTCCCATAGCCAAGCTCTGGCATCTGACCTGGCGTCGAAAACGTTGCAGCTTATCAGCTCCGATTTCTACCAGAAGGTCTTCCCGGGTCTGCATCTGCGCGACAACGGTCGCAAGGCCATGGACTTCGTCACGACCGAGAGCGGCGGCCGCTATGCCGCCTCGTTTGAGACCGGCATCACCGGCCGTGGCTTCGACGTCATCATCATCGACGATCCGATCTCGGCGCATCACGTCAAATCCGAAAAAGAACGGGCGAACGTCAACGAAAACTTCGACACCATGATCGCGTCGCGTCTCGACGACCAGATCAGGGGTGCCATGATCGTGGTTGGCCAACGCATGCACGAAGACGATCTGTCCGGCAATCTGCTGCAGAAGGGCGGCTGGAAGCACGTCTGTCTGCCCCTGGTGGCCGAGGAAGCGGCATCCTACGCCTTTGGCAAATCATGCTGGCATCGAACGGTTGGTGAGCCGCTGCTGGCAAGCCAGTGGCCGGAACCGATCGTCCGGCGGAAGCGGGAAGAGGTCGGAGAGCCAATATTCGCTGCGCAGTATCAGCAAAATCCGTCCGCGGCCTTCGGGGAACTGATCCGCCCAGACCAGATTTTGCACTTCAGCGACCTGCCGCCGGATGCGCGGCAGGTCACCTTGAGCTGGGATACGGCCGTCAAAACCGGTTCCGACAATAGCTACACGGCGTGTCTGGTGATCGCGCGCGATGCGCGGCGCCACTACGTTGTCGATGCCCTGCGCGCCCGTCTCGACCCTGTGCAAATGCGCGATGCGGCGCTTACCTTGATCGCGGCCTACAAGCCGTCAAAAATCTTGATCGAAGATGCTAGTTCTGGAACGGGTCTGGCAAGCATGCTGGCCGAGCGCGGTCATCAAACCGAACTGCGTCCGACCGGCGGACGAGGCAAGGAGGAGCGGCTTGAGAGCCAGCTGCATATGTTTGCGCAGCACAGGGTCATGATCAAGAAAAGCCAACCCTGGACCGTTGAACTCGAGAATGAACTCATGCGGTTCCCGTTCAGCAAGCATAACGATCAGGTGGATGCCCTGACGCAGTATTTGACCTGGATCGCGGAAAGTCCCATGACCAATCCGGTGGTGATGGGCGCCGGCGGCAGGGAAGCGCGCATCGAGCGCGTGTTTTCCCGGCGACCCTGGCCTGTCGCAAAAGGAGACAATCCGTTGCGCCCGCGCGGCAAACCCATGCGCCGATGATAGCAAGTGCTGGAGCGTCAGGACAATCATCACGATGGTCGCTCAGGTTGTGAGCCCTCCTGATTGTGGTCAGAATGGCAACATCGGTGCTTCAAGATAGATTTGGGATTTTTGGGCGTCGGCCCAGGACATGTTGAAGTACACCGGCTTCCGTCCGCGGTTCGTGAAGATGTCGGCGACGCAAACCCGATGGCGAACTTTTTCGTTTTCGTCGAGCAAGTCTTTTCCGACAACTCCGATGTCGCCGATTTTAAGCAGTTTCAGTCCCAGAGTGGCCTGTGGAGAATCCTTGAAGGCATCCTGCAACATGTCACGGGTGGTGTTGCTGTTGCATTCGGGAATGCTGGCGGGGCCACCATATCCGCCTGTTGCAAGGCGCAGCGTGACGATGACACCTCCGAACACGGCCGCGAAAGCGATACCAGTCATTAGGTTCGATTTTGACGATATTGTCATGGGTAGCTCTTCCTGTTTGGGAGTTTCGAAACGATCAGGTGATGGGCATGGGGCATCCTTCACCGCCGCCGTTGAAAGGCGTGCGTCGAGACGTCGTCGGGCGAGCGGCTATTTCTTCAGGGCGATGTACGCCGAGGGCAGAGGAGCAGCATTGAGAAATGCTGTCAGCCGCTGCGTCTGTTCCTGCTGGTCAAGGAACGTGATCTCGAAAGCAGTGACGAAATCGCTGTCAAACATCGGGTCGTAGCGATCGATCACAGCGGCATGTCGCGCATCCAGCCGATCCATCGAAAATGTGGTCGGTGTCGTCGACAGGGGCTGCTCAGACGCGGAGCCACTCCCGTCAGCGATGGTCGGATCTGGCGTTGTAAATTTCGAAGTCAGGCCGATCGTCCTGACCGCGATGGTGTAGATGGGCTCGTCCGTCCCATTGCACAGATAGACCGGCATGGTGTTCAGGTTGCGGAAGAAAGGAAAATACAGGGCAAGGTCTGGCGGCGCTTTCTCTGGCGCGAGGCTGACATAGCCGCGCTCGCGCGATGGCTCCGGCGCGAACGCCACCGGAATACTCGAAATCCGTGGAGAAAACTCTGGCCCGCTGCCGATAGGGTCTGTACGCGCGATCAGTAGCGTGGCGCCGTACTGTTTGCAGTCCTCCATGGCTTGCCGCAATTGCGGGCGCGACAAGCCGTCAGTCTCAGGCTCAACGTAGTCGGCCCGGACAACCGCCTGATGGCCTTCGATCCAAGTTTTCACGGCTTCGCGTTGTTCTTGCAGTGCAATATCGGAGTGCGCGGGCTCGCTCGGTCGGACGCGGTAATAGGCAATAACTTTCATGCAGAATCCCAGATTAAAGGCACGGACAGCCCGTGCCCCTTAGATTCAAATGAGGCCCCGAGGAATTGCGGGGTTTTGCGAAGAAAGACTGAGTGTCTCCCGAAAGCCGCATTTCAGGGCGCAGGCACTGCGACATCAGAAGAATTCACGCGCTGATCGGGTATTGCCGATCGCCCGGATCTTGAGGGATGGCTGATGATCCCACAGACGCTTGGCGTCCCGTTCCCAGCGTCCGTCGCGCTGATCGCCGTCGAAGCCGAACACAATCAGTCGGGGATCAGGATCAATCTCGGCCTGGACCTGACCTGAGGCAATGGCGGCGATGAGAGGATCAGGCTCTTGCAGCGGTCTAGTTACTGGGGCGGCTGTACGTGCTGCAGTTCGCATAGTGTGGAGACGGACCAGCGCCTGACAGACAGCAACGTAGCGCTGTCGCAGTGTTGCATCATGCTGCCTGAGCGTTGCCTGGTAACGCACGATCTGAGCCAGAACGGCAGGCTCACCTTTAGCCCTCAGGGCAGGATTGCTGAAATGCTTAGCTTCATGAAAAACGATGAACGGCTTGCCGCCGCGGTTCTCGACGGTCACGACATCCAGCCGGTCCTGAGACCGGTCAATCGACGTGGCGCCTGCTGAATGGACATCAGTGGCTGGCAGGCTTTCATCAACGGAAGAGCTTGCCCGCAGCAGCGATAGTTCGACGTCGATGACTTTTGAGCTTCCAACGATCAGCGGATGCAATCCGCTCTTTTCCGCCCCGGCTAGATCGGTGGCCGAGTGGATCATGTCGGACAGTGTGGAGGGGCCGGTATACTGCGTCCAACCGATATCAGACGGCTCGAAGTGTCCGTCTTCCTGAAGCTGAGCCAGTACCTGTTGCTGGCGGATCAGGTATTTGGTGTGGGTCCAAGGAATAAATCGGCCGGCTCCTGCATCGTCGATCCGGAAGATCGAAGCGCCCCGGTGATAGACGTTGAGTGAATTCGCTCGCACCGCGATGAAGACATCGTCGCGTAAAAGCACATCGCGCCACCATGATGGCTTCTGAGCGAGATTGTGGAGCGCATCGAGGAACGCCTCACTCACGCTATGGCTTGAGAGCGCCTGCTGGATGGTCATGTCGCGACATCCCACCATTCGCCATCATTCTTGAGACTGACGGACTGGAAATGTGCCGGAAACTGCTCCGGCTCATAAGTATGGATCGGCACCAGCACTTTTGGCTGGATGGCCTCGGCCAATCGCTTCAGGTCAGGAATGCTAGCGTGGCCGGAGGTATGGGCGTGATCGAGCGGGATGCCCCTTGTCTCAAGTTCGGCGAGGAGGGCGAGGCCGCGCTCTTGTTTGAGATAGCCGTCCCATTGCGACCAGATGGCGCGTGCGCCGGATAAACAGTTGGCATGATCGAGGTCGCGCAGCATAGCCGGTCGAAAGAGCATCGCCGCCTGAGGCGCCAGGTCCTCAAGCCGGTCCACGAAGACGCGGTTTGCTTTGTGAGGATTGAGCAGGTCGCAGCGGCCGCTGCGCTTGATCTGAATGCGCTGATACTGGGGGACGTACACCGCAATATGTGGCCAGTCCGATTGAGGGATATTGACGTTCTCTGTCGCGCGAAGAATCTCCGCGGCATAGAGATCAATGATCAGCGTTCTGCCGGTGCGCTTGCAGGCCCGATATAGGCTGACCATGCGATCGATGTTTTGGGCTGAGGCTGCGACCAGCGCCAGGCCGTCCGTTGTCTGAAACACATCGACTAGACGCTGCTCGACTTCGGTCTCGGTTGGGAAGACGTGATCAGGGTTCAAGCGTCCAAAGCTTGAGCCTTCCATCAGCATCACGTCGATGGATCGTGGAGGATGCGCAACAAGCCGTTCGAACAATGCGGCTTTGCGGCCGTGGGCCCGGATATCACCGGAATAGAACAGGCGTTGTCCGTCAGCTTCCACCTCAAGGGCATAAGCATCATAGGCGGAATGATCGACCAGATGTGGCGTCACCCGAAATGGACCAAACTCCAGCGACGTACCACTTGTGAACTCGATTGGCCTCGCAGGCACATAGGGTCTGGGCACGAACGGAGCCGCGGCCTTCAGAATGCGGTGCGTTGCAGCGCCAAGGGCGACCGGCAGTTCAGGTCCGGCGAGATGAGCCAGTCCCCAGTGATCGACGTGACCATGGGACAGAACCAGAGCCAGCAAATCCCCGCCGCCTGCAAGTCCGTCTACCGACGGATGGACGCTGGCCTCGTCCGCATCGCCATCCAGCGGCAATCCCAGGTCCAGTAGAATTCGGCCGCCGTCGGCCGCTAGCTCGACACAGGTCCCGCCGATCTCTTTCGTCCCACGATGAATGCGAATGCGCACAACTGCCTCAAATCAGTAATAGGGACATTATAGTGCGTGTTTTAATGGACAGCCAAGTCGTTTGTTTCGCTTATGAAAGCGACAGCGCTCGTAGCCTGGAATGTCCGGAAATTGCGGGTTAAGCACGCCATATCGCAGGAAGCGTTGGCGGTCGATGCAGGCGTGGACAGATCTTACGTCGGGCGAATCGAGCGTGGGGTCGAGAATCCGACCGTCGAGACCCTAGAGCGATTGGCAGTCGCCTTGGATATTCCCGTCGCGGAGCTTTTGGCCATACCTAAAGCAAACGAGAAGCCTCCAGCTACGCTTCGGAAGGGTCGCAAGAAGCGTTAGCCGTGCAACGACCAGCTTTGATCGCCGTGGAACATTGTACACCTGCGCTCAGCGCGCGCTGTCGAGTCTATCAGCCTCGCGGGGAAATTTCTCAGTGAGATCGTGCAGCATCTTTCCTTTGGCGTCTACAAGCTTAGCACCGGCGCGACGGCGCCAGTTAACCGAGCGTCATCCATGCCCGAATGCTGCTCGTCATCGGCGCGCCCGCCTCGTAGGCCGAACGCAGCAGCAAAAACGAACCGTAGGTGCGGAGCCCAAAAAACGCGGCGGGCAATGTGGCCGCGGCAAGACGACGGTGGCGATGCGCCGGACCAACTTCGATCGGAGATACGTGGAGTTCGTCGTCAAAGGACCCCCCGCCAGCGCCTTGGCTGCATTGAATGGTCGTCTGCCCCAAACCGTACTGCCTGCTGATGATGAACGCGAACTCTTTCCGGAACGGGTGCGATGGTTCCAGCAACCTGTCTAACCTTACGAAAGATTCACCGTAGGCCGTCTCGCTTGTTGATTCAGGTCAATACGAAGGTCCTTCTACCAAACCATATTTGCAAAGCTGCTCATACATCTCGGCTGGTCCCAATCAGAGGGGATACCTGTGCTTGATACCAAAAGAAGATCAGCAAGCGTCCCTCCTGTTGTCGGAGCCACAAAAGGCCAGAACCTCCCTGGCGCCGGATCGGCGATGAGTCACTTCAACGGTAGACGGTTTACTTTTCTTGCCGTCATACTCGCCGTCCTCGCTGCGGCCGGCGTAGGTGCTTGGGCATTCTATCTCCGTCCGGTCAATGTGCAGGTCTCGCAAGCAGAGCGCGATGTGCCGGTTCAGGTGTTCGGCCTCGGCACTGTGGAGGCCCGCGTGACATCCAAGGTTGGGTTCAAGGTCTCCGGTGTACTCGTCGATCTTCGAGCGGATGTCGGTGATCGCGTAACCAAAGGCGCCATTCTGGGTCGTCTGGACGACCGCGAACAAAGCGCGCGTGTGGCCAGGACCAGAGCAGCTATCTTGCAAGCCGAAGCCAACGTGCAGAGATCCACGGCAAGCGTCGAAAAGGCACGCGCTAATTACAACAATGCCAAGAGCATCAGCGAGCGGCGACAGAAGCTGGTTCAGAGCAACAGCACTTCTGTCGAGGCCGCCGAAACCGCACAAGCTGTTCAGGATGCAGCATTCGGTGATCTAAACTTGGCTTCCAGCGAAGTTCAGGTGGCGCGTGCCTCCGTCAACGACGCCAAGGCACAACAGCTACAGGAAACGGCGACGTTGGACTTTCACAACCTTGCGGCGCCCTACGATGCCATGGTCACCGCGCGCACCAAGGAACTTGGCTCCGCCCTTGGCGCCGGCGAGCCGGTCTTCACGCTAATCGATCCGGCGACCGTCTGGGTGCTCGCCTATATCGATGAAAGCAAGGCCGGCGAAATCCGTGTTGGCGAACCAACCCAGATTGTGTTGCGCTCGCAGCCGGGCCGGCGCATCGGTGGCCGCGTGGCTCGGATCGAGCCAGAGAGCGATCGCGTCAACGAGGAGCGCCGCGTCGCGGTCGCTTTCGGTCAGATACCGGCAGAGTTCAACCTGGGCGAACAGGCCGAGGTCTACATCACGACCGTGCATCTGGCGCAGCCGAGGTTGGTTCCCGAGGCGGCAATCACCGGTCTCGGCAAGGGGCAGGGGACGGTGTGGACCGTCGAGGATGGGCGCCTGCAGCAACACGCGGTGACCCTCGGCCACAGGCTGCTCGACGGACGCTTCGAAATCACGGGCGGCGTGCCGAACGATGTTCTTGTGGTATCGCAGCTACGCAGCGGACTGCGCGTGGGCCGTGCGGCGAAGGTGGCAATCGGGAAAGCGCCATGAACCTCGCTTATCGTGATATCAAGCACAATGGTCTCCGGTTTGTACTAACCAACTTCGGCCTGAGCCTGCTGCTTGGCATCGTGATCATGATGACCGGGGTCTACGGCGGCCTGATTGACGACGCGCTGCGGCAGGCCCGCGCGGCGAATGCCGACCTCTGGGTTGTCCAAGCCGACACCAAAGGGCCGTTCGCCGAATCGTCTCGCATTCCGGGCGATACGCGGGAGCTGGTCAGTCGTGTCTATGGCGTGGAGCGCGCCGGCTCCGTCACCTACCAATCGGTCCAGGCAGGTCTGAACGGCCTACCACACCGTCTCTTTCTCATCGGCTTCGAGCCGGGACGCCCCGGCGGACCCAGCAAGATCGTCGCCGGGCGCGAGATCTTACGCAGCCACTATGAAATAATCGTGGACCGCCGCGCGGATGTTGCGCTCGGCCAGGAGGTTCCGCTCGGCACCCGCGGCCACAAATTCACCGTCGTCGGTCTGATGCAGAACGAGGTGACCTCGGCCGGAGATCCCGTCGCCTACATAACCTTGCGCGACGCTCAACAACTCCAGTTCGAAATCGCACCGCCGTCAACACGGCGCGAGCAGGCGCGCGGCGGAGCGTTGCAAACCAACGATCAGATCAATGCCGTGATCGCCAAGGTCTCGCCCTATGTTCCAGCCAACGAGGTGGCCACGGCGCTCTCCCGCTGGAAGCACCTCTCGGCGCTCACCCAAGCGCAGCAGGAGACCATGCTGAGCCAGGTCGTCATCGAAAGGGCGCGTAAACAACAGCTTCTGATCATGGTGCTGCTGGTGATCGTATCGGCCGTCATCATCGCCCTGATCATTTACACGATGACTATGGACAAGGTGCGCTCGATCGCCACGCTCAAATTCGTCGGCGCGCCCGATCGCACCATCATCGGCCTCATCATTCAGCAGTCGCTATCATTGGGGATCGCTGGCTATCTCGCCGGGCTGGCGCTTGTTTTCATCTTCAGGCCGTACTTTCCACGGCGGCTCGTGTTCGACCCCGAGAGTGTCGCGGCAGTGTTCATCATCACCGTCGCGATCTGCCTTGTCGCCAGCCTCCTCGGTGTTCGGCTCGCTCTCAAAGTGGATCCAGCCGAAGTGCTGGCGACTTCAGGGTAGGACGATGGCCGGGGAAACCAGACAAGCAGTCGTAAGCGTCGAACGCCTCTCCAAGCATTTCGGCGCGGGAACTGCGCGGGTTTCCGCGATGTGCTCGACGGCAATCGGGAACACGAGGATGCGACTCGCGCGCTGTCGCAGATTTATCCCGATGTTCCGTTCGCGAATGGCTTCGTGCATGGACAACCGGGCGCGGCGTTTATCCCAGCCCTCAGGGAGCCTGGTCTGGGTGGCGGCCGGGCGCAGATGCAGCATTCGATGCCATGAGCCACGACAACGCAGCGTCAGCACGATTTGGGAAAGAAACGGTCATGGCGGAGCAAGGCCGAAACTGCGAAACTCTCGATCTGATCGCACGGCTACAGATTGTGCTGACACGCACGGATCTGGACTGCAACTGCCGAGAGCTTCTCAGCGGCGCTCTTGAGCGATTCTCGGATCTTGAAACGCGCCGTCTTTCGAGGCGATCGCTGCTTCGCGCCCGCGATCACAAAGATCGCATCGCCGCTATTCTCGCGCTTTTATCAGAGCTCAACCAGTTGACCGAGAACGAGAGGGATCGCACTGTTTTCGTGGAAATGGCGCTGCTGCTTGATGAAATCGGCCATTCGGCTGCGGCTGGCGCGGCCGCCTTGCGTGACATCGATCCGCCCAAGGGGAACTGTCCGCGCGATGAGCTGTCGTGCGCAGTCAGCACGATCCGGCGGTAGTCGCCTGTTTCAGACAGCGCGGCTGTAGACCGGGCCGGATGTCCCGATATACGCATCGAACGCGGAGGCGACGCTGCGCACCAGATGGCGTGCGTCATCCTTGACTGAAAGCACAGCACCGTCGAGATTAACGACGCCATCAGCCGTCAGCCCGGGCAGGCGGGTGGCTGATTGTAGAGTGGCTGCCGGCGTTGTGCCATGCCTCGTGCAAACCTCCTGAAGGTCGACGCGAAAGTCGCACATGATACGTTCGATAATGTCGGCACGCAGGCGGTCATCGGCTGTCAGCGCATAGCCCTTCTCGGTCGCCAGATCGCCGCGGCCGATCTGCGTGCAATAGGATCGGATCGCGGCGTCATTCTGGACGTAACCTTGGTCAAGCCGCCCAATGGCGCTTGCACCGAAGCCGATCAGGACATCACTTGCGTCGGTGGTATAACCTTGAAAATTCCGGCGAAGGTTCCCCGCCGCTTGCGCCGTCGCCAGACTATCTCCCGGAAAGGCGAAATGATCGAGGCCGACCTGCCGATAGCCTGCCGCAGTCAAGGAGTAGGCGATCATGTTCGCTTGGAGGTGGCGATTGGCTCCATCTGGAAGTGCGGCTTCCTCAATCTTGCGCTGGTGTTTTTTGAACGTGGGTACGTGCGCATAACCAAAGACCGAGAGACGGTCGGGACGAAGCGAAAGGCATTTTCTGACCGTATCGAAACATGACGCCACTGTCTGATGCGGCAAGCCGTAGATCAGGTCGAAGTTTATGCCGCGCACACCCGCCGCTCGCAATTGTTCGGTCGCAGCGGCTGTGTCTTTAAAACTCTGAATACGATTGATGGCTTGCTGCACGGCGGGGTCGAAGCTCTGCGCGCCGAGGCTGGCCCGCGTGACGCCGCTCGCGCCGAGTTCAAGTATCATCTCACGGGTGAGCGTGCGCGGATCGATCTCGACGGCCACCTCAGCGTCGGAAAGAAGAGTGAATTTTTGCCTCAGAATACTCATCAGTTCTGAAAACTGCGAGGGCATCATGATGGTCGGCGTTCCTCCGCCGAAGTGTATGTGATTGATCCTGAGCGGTCGCGCGACATGACTTGCCACCATGCCGATCTCGCGTCGCAGCGCGGCGAGATATTCGGCGATGGGCTCGTTGCGCCGGGAAATCGTCGTATTGCAACCGCAATACCAGCACATGGACCGGCAGAAGGGAACGTGTAGGTAGAGCGAAACCGTTTGTTGTTGCCGAATCGATGCGAGCCACTGACGATAGGTCTGCTGCGAGATAGCGCATGAAAAATGCGGCGCGGTCGGATAGCTAGTGTAGCGCGGTAGACGTTCCTCACCATAACGAATGTTGAGATCGGAGCGCATGCGAACGGGGGCTCGGTGAAGGTTCACGGGCATATCTCGTCATGCATAATGAAAGTTGGCATTCCTACAGGGCAAACCATCCGACCAGATCACCAGGCTTAACATCGCCGTAGTCGGGATTGATCACGACAAACCCCTCCGCCTTGCTTAGAAGAAAGAGCTTTCCGGAATTGTTTCTTGGAAGTACATCCACAAGCGGTGCTCCGTTCGCGTTATATCCCTTGAGAACTCCGGGCAGATAAGTCGAACGCCCGGTCCGGCATGTCCATGTGAAATCTGCGATCACGGGACGTACAGGCTCAACGCGCCGCGTCAGACCGGCCCATGCCCGCAACAAGCCATCCACCACGACGCGGAACGTCGTGAAGACCGCCACGGGATTACCTGGGAGGCCGATATAAGCGGCCTGTCCGACCTGACCGAGTGTCAGCGGTTTTCCGGGTTTGATCGCGACGCGGGTGACTGCGATCGCTCCATCGCAGCCTCGGACGACGTCAGCCATATGATCTTCATCGCCGACAGAAACGCCGCCTGTGGTGATAACTACGTCCGCCTGCGCTGCAGCATCTCTCATATAGGCGCGCAACACTTTGGGCTCGTCATGAGAAGTGCCAAGGTCGATGAGATCGATCCAGGGTTTGTCCAGCAGGCCTCGCAGAATGTAGCGGTTCGAATTGTAGATCTCGCCCGGGGCTATATCCTCACCGGGCTGGCGCAATTCCGATCCTGTCGAGAAGATAGCAACGCGGAGTTTGCGGAACAGTTCCACCCGCGGTATTCCCGCCGATGCCGCGACGCCCATCGCCCGCGGTTCCATCAGACTCCTGCGCTCGATCAATGTGTCGCCGGTCTGGACATCCTCGCCGCGGAGCCTGATGTTCTCGCCACGTTGGGGAATGCGGGAAAGCACCACAATATCCCCCTCGCGCCGTACTTCTTCTTGGGCGATGACGGCATTCGCGCCGGGCGGGATCGGCGCTCCAGTCAGAATTCTGACGGCGCTACGGGTTCTCAGCGTGATTTCATCCTTCGTGCGGCTGGCAGCGATGCGCCCGATCAGCCTCAGGCTTACCGGCAGAGAGCTACCAATGTCCTCGACATTGACGGCATAGCCATCCATCGCACTGTAATCGAAGTAGGGTTGCGGCGCGTGCGCAGTGAGGGTCTGCGCCAGAACACGTCCAGAGGCGTGTTGCAGATCGACGGACTCCGTCGTCACCGGCAGTCTCAACGTCAACCCTTTCTCAACCGCGAGATCGACAGGAGTCAGCGTGCCGTCCTCATGATCCGTGCACGTCGGCTGCAAGATTTCATCCTGCTGGTTGCTGTGACGCCGGCGCAGAGCAGGCGATAGCATCTCAGGGGATTTGCGAGGATGACCCATTTGTGCGCTCCATTCTACCTCGTGAGGAACGATGCTCGTGTTCCGCGAGGCCATCGCGATGCAACATTTATCAAGTCCTCCGAGCTTCACCTTGCGCTAACGCAATGCCGTGCGGCTATTTTGTGCTGCTGTTCATACCTTTCGCACGACTATTTATCTTTTAGAGTAGAATCCGCACGACAACAGATTTTTCAAATGTCGCGCGGCGGCGCTATCGGCCTGACATGAATTGTTGAGATTGATCTGGATGGCAGTTGGGCTGTCTGGATCAGATGTTGTTTACGGGTTTTTTATTCACCGTTGTTTGCTTTGAATGAAAGAACGGAGGCTGGTCTCTTACATTTGATCGATTGTAGATCATGGTCTGTTCGACCGGAATTTGAAAAAATAAGCAGAGTTCAGCCTTGCAGCCGCCTCGATAGAGCGGGCAGAGACGGAGCGGAGAATCTTTCCAGAACTGTTTGTGCGGACCGATGATGGTCCCGGGCTTTACGACGTCGGATCGTCGATGAGCCGCTGTGGGCGCGCGAAGCCCGCGAGTTGATCCTTGTCATCTATGACGATCTCACGTCCTCGGATCCGCACACCGTAATCGGTCAGATACGCCAGACTCCGCGACAGATTTTCCCGCGTGGTGCCGATATGAGATGCCAGCGTGCCGCGGTCGAACGGAATGACGACATTTCCTTGATGGATGTCCTTCTGAGCCTCGGCCAATATCCAGTTGGCGAGCCGTTCGACGCTCGACCTTGCCATGTATCCTTTGAGCTTCTTGACCGATCCGCGGTAAGCGAGCGCAAGTTCTTTTGCGACCATGCGGGCAAAGGCGACATCTTGATCGAAGATCTCACGGACGCGTTTTGCCGGAATCAGGAGTACGCGCGATTCGACCAGCGTTCTGGCTGAGTTCAAATAGGGCTGGTCGCTGACGATGGCTGCCAGAATAAATGTGGAGACCGGATTGACTAGCGAGATCCCCCATTCTCCGCCATCTTGCTCGGTGTAAATCTCGGCGAGGCCGTCGATCAGCACATGAAGGAAGTCGGCCTGATCGCCTTCATGGATCAGGACGACACCGGCCGGAAATTGCTGAAGCAATGCAGCATCCAGCAGACGCTCCAGATTCTCCAGACTCATTTCGAAAAACAGCGGCAATTCCCGCAACTGTTGGAGCTCATGGGGACGCAATGGCATCGCTCCGTTTCAGGATCGCTGACGCGTTGTGATGTTTATCAATTCTAAATGCAACAAAAATTACTTTGCAATGCACAAAACATCAAGCGGCTATGCCTATTTTCATATAAGTCACGGCTGCCCGGCCCCAGCTTGATCCAGCGCAAATCAATTGCGGCCTCAAGAGGCGATCTCCAACCCATACATGTTTTGGAGATGCACTATGAACGGGTCAAGTCCAGACAGTACGGCTCCAGGTCGCGTCCTCTGGCTTTCGACCATTGCTTTCACGATCTGCTTTGCCGTTTGGACGATCTTCTCGATCATCGGCATCCGCATCAAGCAGGATCTGGGCCTTAACGAAACTCAATTCGGGCTTCTGGTCGGCACGCCCATTCTGAGCGGATCGCTCATTCGATTGGTCCTCGGTGTGTGGACCGACCAGTACGGCGGCAGGCGCATCTACACCGTTGTGATGCTGGCGGCTGCGATTGCCACCTATCTGCTGACATGGGCGCATACCTATCCGCAGTTTCTGATCGCAGCGCTCTTCGTCGGCATAGCCGGAGGCTCGTTTGCGGTCGGCGTCGCCTACGTCTCGCGCTTCTACCCAGCAGGTAAGCAGGGTACGGCGCTTGGCATCTTCGGCGCGGGCAATGTTGGAGCTGCGGTCACAAAGTTTGTGGCGCCGTTCGTGCTGGTTGCTTATGGCTGGCAGACCGTTGCGCAGGTGTGGGCGCTGTCGCTCGGCGCGATGGCCATTATCTTCTGGCTGTTCTCGGAAGAAGATCCGGTTGTGCTCGCGCGCCGGAAAAATCATGAGAAACCGAAGAGTGCGTGGCTGGAGCTCGAATCTCTCAAAAATATTCAGGTTTGGCGCTTTGCGCTTTACTACTTCTTCGTTTTCGGGGCGTTCGTCGCCCTTTCGCTGTGGCTGCCGCAGTATCTGATCAACGTTTACGGCGTGAACATCAAAACCGCGGGCATGGTCGCGGCCATGTTCTCGTTTCCCGCCAGCGTGTTCCGCGCATATGGCGGACATCTGTCGGATCGGTATGGCGCACGCCGGGTGATGTACTGGACATTCCTCGTCGGCGTGGTCTGTACGTTCATCCTGTCCTATCCGCCGGCCGATTACATCGTGCGGACCGTGTCCGGACCGGTGAGTTTTCATATGGAAATGGGTCTCGTGCCCTTCACCGTCACTGTGTTCGTGCTTGGCTTCTTCATGGCGCTCGGCAAGGCTGCCGTCTTCAAGCATATCCCGGTCTATTATCCCAAGCATGTCGGTGCGGTCGGCGGCCTCGTCGGGATGATCGGCGGCCTCGGCGGCTTTGTGCTTCCGATTGTGTTCGGCGCACTTAACGACCTCACCGGGTTGTGGACGAGCTGCTTCATGCTGTTGTTCGTCCTGGTGACAGCCTCGCTTGCCTGGATGCATCTTGCCATCCGGCAGATGGAGCGCGGTGTTTCGGACGAGGCATTGAAAAAGCTGCCCGAACTCCCCGAAATGGAAGAAATCCACAAGCCAGAACATGTCGGCGCTCTGTCCGGCGCAGTGTTGGCCGACTGGCGTCCTGAGGACAAAACGTTCTGGGATACGACCGGGCGCGCCATCGCGCGGCGCAATCTGTGGATCTCAATTCCCTCGCTGCTGCTTTCATTCGCGATCTGGCAGGTGTGGTCGGTGGTCGTAGCGAAATTGCCTTCCGTCGGCTTCAAGTTCACCACGGCGGAACTGTTCTGGCTGGCTGCGCTGCCGGGTATTTCCGGTGCGGTGCTGCGCATCTTCTATTCGTTCATGGTGCCGATCTTCGGCGGACGGCTGTGGACCACGCTGGCGACCTGGTCGTTGATGATCCCGGCCGTCGGCATCGGCTATGCCGTGCAGAACCCGTCGACTCCTTATGCTCTGTTCCTCGTGCTGGCGTTGCTGTGCGGGCTGGGCGGAGGAAACTTCGCTTCGTCGATGGCGAACATCTCGTTCTTCTTCCCGCGTTCCGAAAAGGGGAATGCGCTCGCGCTCAACGCCGGGCTCGGCAATCTCGGGGTCAGCACCGTGCAGTTCGTGGTGCCGCTCGTGATCACGGCGGGTGTGTTCGGCTGGTTCGGCGGCGATCCGGCGATGGTGACAAGCGGCACGCAGCAGGCGCCGCTCTGGTTGCAGAACGCCGGCTTCATCTGGGTGCCGTTCATCGCGGCGAGTGCCTTCGCCGCCTGGTTCGGGATGAACGACATTGCTTCGGCGAAGGCCTCGTTCGCGGATCAGGCCGTGATATTCAAGCGCAAGCATAACTGGATTATGTGCTGGCTCTATACCGGCACCTTCGGCTCGTTCATCGGTTACGCGGCGGGCTTCCCGCTGCTGGCGAAGACGCAGTTTCCGGCGGTCGATGCAATGCCGTTCGTGTTCCTGGGACCGCTGGTGGGTGCCTTGTCTCGGTCGGCCACCGGCTGGATCTCCGACAGATGGGGCGGAGGCCGCGTCACCCTGTGGGTGTTCGTGGCGATGATGATGGGCGTCGTCGGGATTCTCTATTTTCTCGGTATTAAGGATCAGCCGGGCGCGTTCTGGGGCTTCTTCGCCATGTTCCTGTTTCTGTTCTTTGCGACGGGCGTGGGTAACGCATCGACCTTCCAGATGATCCCGAACATCATGCGCAAGGAGATTGACCGCTTGATGCCAGGAGCTGACGTCACGACGCGCATGCGTCAAGCGGAGAAAGAGTCGGCCGCGATTACGGGCTTCACTTCGGCCATCGCTGCATTCGGCGCGTTCTTCATTCCGAAATCCTACGGAACGTCGATCGATCTCACCGGCGGCGTACAAGCGGCGCTGTGGGCTTTCTTCATCTTCTATGTGACGTGCGTACTGATCACCTGGGCCGTCTACACTCGCAGAGGTGGCCTGCTTCATGACATCGAACGGCGTGGCGTAACAACGTCCGTCCCCCAGCCAGCTCAGTAAGGAGAAAAACGATGAGCCATTTCCTTGACAGGCTTACGTTCTTTACGCGAGCCAAAGCCGAGTTTTCCGGCGGTCACGGCATCACAACCACCGAGGACAGATCGTGGGAGGACGGCTATCGGAAGCGCTGGCAACACGACAAGATCGTTCGCTCCACGCACGGCGTCAATTGCACGGGGTCTTGTTCGTGGAAAGTCTACGTCAAAGGCGGCATCGTCACCTGGGAAACCCAGCAGACCGATTATCCGCGGACGCGGCCTGATCTGCCAAATCACGAGCCGCGCGGATGCGCGCGGGGCGCAAGTTACAGTTGGTATCTTTATTCCGGTAACCGCGTGAAATATCCGCTGGTACGTTCTCGGCTGCTGAAGTTGTGGCGCGAAGCGCGGGTAATGATGACGCCGGTCGCGGCATGGAAGTCGATCGTCGAGAATCCAGAGAAGCGCGGTTCCTATGTCAAGAAGCGGGGTCTCGGTGGTTTCGTGCGCGCAAGCTGGGATGAGGTCAACGAGATCGTTGCGGCCGCGAATGCCTACACCGTGAAGAGTTACGGGCCGGATCGCATTTTTGGCTTTTCGCCAATTCCTGCGATGTCGATGGTGAGCTATGCCGCCGGCGCGCGGTATCTGTCGCTGCTCGGCGGCGTGTGCATGTCGTTCTACGACTGGTATTGCGACCTGCCGCCGGCATCGCCGCAGACTTGGGGCGAACAGACTGACGTGCCGGAAAGCGCCGATTGGTACAATTCGGGCTTTCTCATCCTGTGGGGCTCCAACGTTCCGCAGACGCGTACGCCGGATGCTCATTTTTACACCGAGGTTCGCTACAAGGGCGCCAAGAGCGTAGTGATCTGTCCGGATTATTCGGAAGCGTCTAAATTCGCCGATCTATGGGTTTCGCCGAAGCAGGGCACCGATGCCGCCCTCGCCATGGCGATGGGTCATGTCATCCTGCGCGAATTCCACATCGATCGGCAGGCCAAGTACTTCAACGACTATGCGCGGCAATACACTGACATGCCTATGCTGGTGCGTCTGGTGAAGCAGGGTGAGTACTACGTGCCGGAGCGCTTTATACGTGCGTCCGACTTCGACGCCACATTGGGTGAAACCAATAACCCGGAATGGAAGACCGTCGCCTATGACGAGAATTCCGGTGAGATCGTCGCTCCGAACGGAACGATCGGATTCCGCTGGGGCGAGAAGGGCAACTGGAATCTCGATGAGAGAACGGCGGATGGGCGTGAGACGAAACTCCGGCTGTCGTTGATGGACATCCAGGATGACGTTGCTTCAGTCGGCTTTCCGTATTTCGGCAACCGCGAGCACGATCATTTCCTTGGCACTGATCATCCTGACGTGCTGATGCGTAACGTGCCGGTGAAGACGCTCCAGCTGGCGGACGGCGAAACACTCGTCGCATCTGTGTTCGATCTGTTCGTCGCCAACTACGGTGTCGATCGCGGTCTGGGCGGTGCGCATATCGCCGCAAACTACAACGACGTGGAGCCCTACACGCCGGCTTGGGCGGAAAAGATCACCGGTGTGCCGCGCGATCAGATCATCACGGTCGCGCGAGAATTTGCTTTGAACGCCGAGAAGACGGGCGGGCGCTCGATGGTGATCGTCGGTGCCGGGTTGAACCACTGGTACCACATGGATATGAACTACCGTGGCATCATCAACATGCTGGTGATGTGCGGATGCGTGGGCCAATCTGGCGGTGGCTGGTCGCATTATGTCGGGCAGGAGAAGCTGCGCCCGCAAAGCGGGTGGCTGCCGCTCGCCTTCAGCCTCGACTGGAGCCGTCCGCCGCGCCAGATGAATTCGACCTCGGCGTTCTACGCTCACACCGATCAGTGGCGCTATGAGACGCTCGACGTGAAGGAAGTCTTGTCGCCGACGGCGCCAGCAGGTCCGTGGGATGGCGCGCTGATCGACTATAATGTGCGTGCCGAGCGCATGGGCTGGCTGCCATCCGCGCCGCAGCTTCAGGCCAATCCGATCGAAGTGTCAAAGCGGGCCGCGGCATCTGGCTTGGAAGCTAAGGATTATGTCGCGAAGGCTCTCAAATCAGGTGAGTTGAAGCTCGCGTGCGACGATCCGGACAATCCAAAGAACTGGCCGCGCAACATGTTTGTCTGGCGCTCCAACCTTCTGGGAGCGTCCGGCAAGGGTCACGAATATTTCCTGAAGCATCTGCTTGGTACCAGCCACGGGGTGATGGGCAAGGATCTCGGGGAGGACGGCAAAAAGAAGCCGAGCGAAGTCGTCTGGCACGAAGAAGCGCCGGAAGGCAAACTTGATCTTTTGGTCACGCTCGACTTCCGCATGTCCACGACCTGTATGTATTCGGATATCGTGTTGCCGACGGCGACTTGGTACGAGAAGAACGATCTCAATACATCCGATATGCATCCGTTCATTCATCCGCTGACGGCGGCGATCGATCCGGTTTGGGAGTCGCGCAGCGACTGGGAGATCTACAAGGGCATCGCCAAATCGTTTTCCAAGGTAGCGCCCGAAGTGCTGGGCGTGGAAAAGGATGTCGTTCTCACTCCGATCATGCATGATACGGCGGGCGAGATCGCACAGCCCTTCGACGTGAAGGACTGGAAGAAGGGCGAGATCGATCCGATCCCCGGCAAGACCATGCCGGCGGTCACCGTGGTGGATCGCGACTATCCGAACATCTACAAGCAGTTTACGTCGCTCGGACCGCTGATGGAGAAGCTCGGCAACGGCGGCAAGGGCATGAGCTGGAATACCGAGCATGAGGTCGATCTGCTCAAACACCTGAATGGCGTGGTGACCGAGGAGGGGCCGAGCAAAGGTCTCGCGCGCATCGATACTGACATTGATGCCTGCGAAGTCCTCCTGAGCCTCGCGCCTGAAACCAACGGCGAGGTTGCGGTCAAGGCTTGGAATTCGCTCGGCGGATTCACCGGTCGCGATCATGCCCATCTCGCGATCCCGAAGGAGGATGAGAAGATTCGCTTCCGGGATGTGGTCGCGCAGCCGCGCAAGATCATCTCGTCGCCGATCTGGTCCGGGCTGGAGTCGGAAAAGGTCTGCTACAACGCCTGCTATACCAACGTCCATGAATTGATCCCTTGGCGCACGCTCACCGGGCGTCAACAGCTCTATCAGGATCACCTGTGGATGCGGGCATTCGGCGAAGGCTTCTGCGTCTATCGGCCGCCGATCGACACCAAGTCGGTCAATCCCGTGATCGACCGCAAGCCGAACGGCAATAAGACGATGGTGCTGAACTTCCTCACGCCGCACCAGAAATGGGGCATTCACTCCACCTACACCGACAACCTGCTGATGCTCACGCTGTCACGCGGCGGGCCGATCGTCTGGATCAGCGAAACAGACGCGAAGGGCGCCGGCATCGTCGATAACGACTGGATCGAGGTCTTCAACACTAACGGGGCACTGGTGGCGCGCGCGGTGGTCTCCCAGCGCGTCAAGCAGGGCATGTGCATGATGTACCATGCCCAGGAGAAGATCGTGAACGTGCCCGGCTCCGAGCAGACCGGTCAGCGCGGCGGCATCCACAACTCCGTCACCCGTATCGTGCTCAAGCCAACGCACATGATCGGCGGATACGCCCAGCAGGCGTACGGCTTCAACTACTACGGCACCGTCGGCTCGAACCGTGATGAATTCGTCGTCGTTCGCAAGATGGCAAACATCGACTGGCTCGATAGGCCACTCGACGCAACCACACCCGGCCTGGAGGCTGCAGAATGAAAATCCGTGCCCAAATCGCGATGGTGCTGAATCTCGATAAGTGTATCGGGTGTCACACCTGCAGCGTAACATGCAAGAACGTCTGGACCAGCCGCGAAGGCATGGAATACGCGTGGTTCAACAACGTCGAAACCAAACCCGGCATCGGTTATCCGAAGGATTGGGAAAATCAGACACGTTGGAAAGGCGGCTGGACGCGCAAGCGTAACGGCTCGATAGCGCCGCGGATCGGCGGCAAGTGGCGCGTGCTGGCGAATATTTTCGCAAATCCGGATTTGCCGGAGATCGATGACTACTACGAGCCGTTCACCTACGACTATGAACATCTGCAGAAGGCCCCGGAGATGGCGGCGATGCCGACCGCTCGCCCGCGCTCGCTTATCTCCGGCGAACGCATGGAAAAGATTGAATGGGGTCCGAACTGGGAGGAAATTCTTGGCGGAGAATTCGCAAAGCGTTCGAAAGATGTAAATTTCGACGGCGTGCAGAAGGAGATCTACGGTCAGTTCGAAAACACCTTTATGATGTATCTGCCGCGGCTGTGCGAGCACTGCCTGAATCCGACCTGCGTTGCGGCGTGCCCTTCGGGCGCGATCTATAAGCGCGAGGAAGATGGCATCGTCCTGATCGATCAGGACAAATGCCGCGGTTGGCGCATGTGCGTCTCGGGATGTCCTTACAAGAAGATCTATTACAACTGGTCTTCGGGAAAGTCGGAGAAGTGCATCTTTTGCTATCCCCGGATCGAGGCCGGTCAACCGACCGTGTGTTCCGAAACCTGCGTTGGCCGCATCCGCTATCTCGGCGTTGTGCTCTACGATGCCGATCGGATTGCCGAAGCGGCCAGCACACCTGACGAGCGCGACCTGTATCAGGCTCAACTCGACGTTTTCCTGAATCCCAACGATCCGGCGGTGATCGCGGAGGCGGAACGGCAGGGCATTCCTCATGCATGGCTGGAGGCCGCTAAGATATCGCCCATCTGGAAAATGGCGATGGAATGGAAGGTGGCGTTCCCGCTGCATCCTGAATACCGCACATTGCCAATGGTGTGGTACGTGCCGCCGCTGTCGCCCATCACCTCGGCCGCGTCCGCCGGCAAGATCGGCTCCGACGGTGAAATGCCAGACGTCAAGTCGCTGCGCATTCCAATGAAGTATCTCGCCAACTTGCTGACAGCAGGGGATGAGAAGCCTGTGACGCTCGCGCTCGAACGTATGCTTGCGATGCGCGCCTTCATGCGCGCCAAGACGATCGACGGGGTCGTCGATGAAGCGATTGCACGGCGGGTCGGACTGAAAGCCGAACAGATCGACGAAATGTACAAGATAATGGCGATCGCAAACTACGAAGACAGGTTTGTCATTCCGACGGCCCATCGCGAAGTGGGCGCCGACGCCTACGACATGCGCGGCTCCTGCGGCTTCACGTTCGGTAACGGATGCTCGGGTGGCGAAACCGAAGTCAATCTGTTCGGCTCGCCGCGTAAGGACAAAACGCCGATGAAGGTCATGTGATGAAGACGTTCAAAATCCTTTCGGCGCTTCTCACCTATCCCTCCCAGGATATGATTACGGCGGCTCCAGAATTCAGAGCGGTTCTGGATTCGGAGAACCTCGTGCCTGCCGCCCAGCGGCGCGCGCTTGATATTCTTATCGAGCAAATCGCGACTGGGGAGCTTTACGACCTTCAGGAGGATTACGGTTTGTTGTTCGACCGGAGCCGGACGCTTGCCCTGCATCTGTTCGAACACGTTCACGGTGAAAGTCGCGACCGGGGCCAGGCCATGGTCGATCTGAAGAAGCTCTATGAGGATGCCGGCTTCTCCATTGCCGCCAACGAACTGCCGGACTTTGTGCCGTTGTTTCTCGAATTCCTGTCGACGCAGCCAGTGGCGGTGGCGCGTGGCCTGCTCGCTCAGCCGGCACATATTCTGGCCGCAATGGCCGAGCGGCTCGGCCGGCGTAAATCCAGCTACAGAGCCATCTTCGACACGCTTGTGGCGATCGTTGCCGAAGCACCACAACGAGAGATTGTCGATGAACTCTTGAAAGGTCCCGATCCGGATCCAATGGATTTCGCTGAGCTCGATGCAGCGTGGGAAGAAGAGGAGGTCAGGTTTGGCCCGGGCACGCAAGGTCAGAGTGCGTGCGGGCATGAAAGCCTTGCCGCCCGCCTTCGTCATGCCACGCGCGCGGTCAAACCCGCGCCGTCAGCCCTCTAAAGGGAGGCAACAATGATGCAATCGCTCAACTCTATCGTCTTCGGCTGGTATCCCTACCTTTGCGTCACGGTGTTTCTGCTCGGGAGCCTCTTTCGGTTCGATCGAGAGCAGTATACGTGGCGCACCGGATCAAGCCAGTTGCTGCGACGTCGTCAGCTGATGTGGGGTTCGAACCTATTCCACGTTGGCATCCTGGTGATCTTCGGCGGCCATTTCGTCGGCTTGCTGACGCCGATCTGGGTGTTCGACATGATGGGCATCTCGCACGGCTTCAAGCAGGTAATGGCGATGGTTGCCGGCGGCGTGGCGGGCCTGATGTGCCTTGTCGGCATTTCCCTGCTGACCCATCGCCGATTGTTCGATCTGCGCATCCGCGCCAATTCGTCGTTCGGTGATACCGCGATCTTGCTGATCCTCTTCGCGCAGTTGCTGCTCGGTCTTGCCCTCCAAAACGCCGCGACCGCTGAGCTCGTTCACGAGAGCGGTCGCTTTCGGCAGCTGCAAGCGCAGGTCTTCTGGATATTCAATGCGCACCG
>JACDJB010000819.1_pt1 | contig 28225 bp, 20 predicted proteins | sample 7454121 | NCBI WGS metagenome assembly JACDJB01 (sample SAMN14253290, study PRJNA609438) | sludge metagenome | isolation source: sludge after 25d culture with pyrite | collected 2018-12-20
GCGGCGTGACTTAAAGGCACACCGTGAATGGTTCAATACGCCCCTTGTCTTCCCGACGAATGTGCAATCGGTATTATCTTCATTTTTTACGAAAAATCATCTTTAATTCATTGGCGATTTTTAACTTTACGCTAAAATAGTTGATATGACAGGGAAACAACTTCGTATAGTTTTTATGGGAACGCCTGATTTTGCTGTGCCCAGTTTAGAGATGCTGGTTGAAAATGGATATAACGTTGTGGGTGTAATCACTGCGCCTGACAAGCCGGCAGCTTTTGCTTTTTTGGCCCATTCGGTTGGGTTGATCAAATCGGGATTAAAATACTCGAAATACTTTTGGTAATCTTCATCAGAAATCCACTCACGCTTTTTTACCCATTCGTGGCGGGCAGCCTGGGCGTGCAATCCCCAGTGAATGAACATCCCAAAACGTGCATCGGTCCACCATTGAAGCCGCTCGTTTTTTTCCTCTTCGGTTTCGTCCCATATCTTTGACTGGGAGAAAACGTTCCGGCTGAGAAAGACTACCATTAATAGGAATAGCAATATTTTTTTCATCTTTATAAAGTTTTATAATTTTTTGTTCCGGATTTCCGCCTTACCATTTGCCATGATTCGTTTTCCCTGTTCAGAAGTATCTTAATTCACACTAATTGGAATATCATTTAAAATATTTCTTCAATACATAGCTTGGTTGATTCTTATCAGGCGTTTGTATGAATTTTAACGGGTCATATTCCATGGGCAAAATTTTATTTGCAGTCAGCGGTGCAGTATCGTCAGTTTGTAGCTGCCAGTCTGCCAACATCTTCATCATTTCACCCAGTTTAGATTGGTATTCAGGTTGATATGCCAGATTTTTTAATTCGAGCGGATCGCTCTTCAGATTGAACAACTGGGTGTGATCGCGATCCGGATACCGTATTATTTTCCATTCATCAGTCCGAACCGCCCTGACGGTATGCCGGTAAACCGTAAACATTGAATTACGGACATTTCTTGTTTTGCCCTCGATTACCGGAGAAATATCAATCCCGTCAACGCCTGCCGGGGTGGGCAGGTTACATATTTTGGCGAGTGTAGGGAACAGGTCGAAAAGGTAAACAAAAGCATCAGCAACCTTCCCTTCGGGGATTCCGGGGCCGCTGATAATCAAGGGCACTTTTGTGCTGTGCTCGTACAAATTTTGTTTACCCAGCAAGCCGTGGCTTCCAATCGCGAGACCATTATCCGCTGCATAAACGATGATGGTATTGTCGTACAAATCCTCTTTTTTCAGGGTTTCGACCAAATCGCCAACCCGCTGGTCAAGGTGACTGATCAAAGCGTAGTAATCCGCTATCGAAGCCCTTATCATTTCCGGAGTCCGTGGCCAGGGTGCCAGGGTTTCATCCCTTATTTGCATATTATCGAATGCAAAAGGGTGGAATTTTTTAAAATTACCGGGCAAGGGCAAACTTTCATCATCATATAATCCGATGTAATCTTCTCGTGGCGAACGCGGATCGTGCGGGGCAGTGTAAGACACATAACAAAAGAAAGGTTCTTCCCGGTTGCCTTGTGCATAATTGTTTATGAAACCGATTGCCGCATCGGTGAACAAATCGGTTGAAAACCCTTTTTTAGCGGGTTCCGTTAATTTTCCAAGAGAATCCAAAGTCCTCACGGGGACATTAAAATGATCGCTCATCCCACCCAAAAACACATTTTCGCCATTTTGAAATGTTGCTTCGAAAGTATTGCCCCCGTTGTGCCATTTACCAGTGCCAAAAGTTTTGTAACCGTATTTTGCAAAATACATGGGCATGGTGGTTACGCCATCTAATTTGTCGTAAACATGGAAAAGGCTTTTGCCACTCATCAACATTGCGCGGCTGGGGGCGCAAACTGCAGCGTGATGCCCGCCCATCACATAAGTGTTGGAGAACAGTACCCCATTGCTCGCTATCTGGTCGATATTGGGAGTTTGGATATAGGTATTGCCTGCACACCCGAGGGCGTCGGCACGCTGGTCATCAGCAAAAATGAACAGTACATTTGGCTTTTCGTTGTGTTTTGATTTCTGTTTTGTGTTTCCAATACTGCTGTACATGAACATAATCAGAAAGATAAATAGGATTGAATTTGTTTTCATACTTTTAACATGATTTCGTAATTTTTTATTCTTCAATTAGGACTGATTTGCCGTCAATTTCCAGTATACGTGCTGAAAAACCGTAATCTGCAATTTTTGTATAATCATGCCCTGCATCGGAAGGCCAACATGCGCCAAAAATCAAGGTTGAATCCCCTACATTGGCAACCCTGTGTGCAACGTGTGCGGGAATGTAATGTAAACTGCCAGGACACATTTCTTCGGCCCAGGTATTACGCTCACCATCCATTAGGATTAACATACCTTTCCCCTGAACTCCCCAATAGAATTCTGCCCGATCGGAAAGGGTATGGAAATGTCCTTTGGTCATAAAATACTCGTTACCAACTTTTCCAGGCATCAATTTGGTAGTACCAAAAAAAAGCCCTCCCGGGGTACCTTCAGGAACCGGGAGCCATGCCTGAACCGTGTAGACAATTTGCTCCGGATCCATTTTCTCGTAGGTCTTTTGATCTTGAAAAACCCCCTCCATATCTGTTATCCTCCGGTGTTTAGTGACTATGGAACTACCCTTTAGGACATAATCAGCCAAACTAATCTCCACAGGCGGTTGAATAATTTTCAAATGCATAATGGTTTGCTTAAAGATAATATTTGATTTTGTGATTCCATTTTACAATTTTTTTTATAGAAATCTATTCTACCAGTAGAAATTTAATTACGGTATCAATTTGATCTTCTATTTGAAATGTCCATTGGGGCGGATGCCCCAGATTAAAAAAAACATCATCAATACCTATATATGATCTCCTGCCATGCCAATATGGACCGATGAACACTTCTCTTCCATCGTACACTAACCTTGCATTTTTAATTTTGCCTTTCATTCCAATCATACAATATTGTCCAATATTGGAACCAGTGATATGGGCATATAATGTATCATCTTTCATGGTAAACCTTCCCCATTCCGGTTTTGGATAGGGCGCAGAACCGCATCCATATATACTCTCACTGTTTAATTCCATCCATTCACCTACTTTCTCAAGAATTTCAAGTGATTTTTCGGGAATGTTACCCCTGGCATCTGGTCCAACATTCAGAAGAAGGTTGCCATCTTTACTCACAACATTCACAAGCGCATGTACTATATCCCGTGGTGATTTATAATCACTATTAGTAGCGTAACCCCATTCATTATTAAGGGTTATGCAGGCCTCCCAGGGAATCGGGCGACCAAGATTGTCATATAATCCATTTTGAGGAATTATTTGTTCCGGCCCTTCAAAATCACCAGCAAACAGTTCCGGATTCTCAATTTCCATGTTACCACCCAGGCGGTTATCGATAATAATTCCCGGTTGAAGTTTTCTTACCATTTTAACCAATTCTGTCGCTTTCCACTTTTCGCCCCGATATTCTCCAAACGAAAAGTCAAACCACATTATATCGATTTTCCCGTAATTAGTCAGCAATTCTTCGACTTGGTTATGCATATATTTGATGTAGTTATCCCATTTGTAATTTTTTTTATCCCATTCAGGATTTTCCGCCATTGGATGATTGCCAACATTAGGATAATCCGCATGGTGCCAGTCTACAAGCGAATAATAAAATCCTATTTTTAGTCCTTCTGCCCTGAAAGCATCAACAAATTCTTTAATTAAATCGCGATTGGCAGGGGTATTAGTAGCTTTATATTCTGTGTATTTGCTATCAAAAAGGCAAAATCCGTCGTGGTGTTTAGCAGTTATCACTGCGTATTTCATACCTGCATTTTTAGCAGCCCTGGCCCATTTTCTTGGATTGTAGTCAAACGGATTAAAAGAGTCAAAATAGGATTGGTATTCTTCCAATGTCATTCTTTCCTGGTTTCGTACCCATTCACCACGTGCAGGTATTGCATAAATACCCCAGTGGATAAACATTCCAAAACGAGCCTCACGAAACCACTTTGTCCTTTCTTGGCGAACTTCATATGGATTTTGCGAGACTGAATATTGAACTAAAATGTGAAAGAAAAGAAAAGTAATTAGCATTTTTAATTTCATGATTGTTTAATTTAGAATGAATTTTTCTATGATTTTTCCATCCAGGGTTTTCATCTCAATGGTAACGGCAGCCTTGGTAATGAGCATTAACATGTACCCATTGACAGCATGAAGAAACTTTGAAAATTTATCAGGGTATTTATCCCCCGCTTTTAGGGAGGTATTAAAATAGGGAAACCCATCAACTTCAGCACGTTCAGAATAGTAACCATATCCTGTAATAACTGCCGTACCTTTTTGAAACAACTTCTTCCATTCGCCGTTTTCCTGATTTCGCATATTTTGATTTCTTGCGTTTTGTAAAGTGATTTTATATTTACTGGGGTTTTATTCATAATTTTCCGATACCATTCCATTTGTTCCGAACCTATATGAAAATCATGACAAGTTTGCCAGGTAGTGCCGAAATCGACGATATGGTTCAGATCAAGCGCTATAAAACAAAGATTGAAGTCAGGAACATTAAAGTGCCATTTCCATTCACTATCCGGCAATTCAAAAAACGTGCGATAAGCGGTCGCATCAATATCATAAACAGGCAATGGTGGGCATTTCCTTCCTCTATCTCTGATTTCTTTATCATGGTTTCCCAATATTGGCATGAACGGTGTTGATTGAAATAATTCCGGTGCAGAATCAACCAATTTTAAGAATGGCTCAATACAATCCTTAACCCCTTCTCCGCATTGATCATGAAGGTTTGGAATATTGTCCCCAAGTGTTAATAAAAGATGTGGATCATCCCTTATCAATTGGGAAAGATTTGAATTCCCGGCATATCCCCAATTACCGACAATTGCCACGCGCAATTTTTCCCGATCAGACGGATAGCCTTTGAAGGCATACATTTCAGAGTGTTCCTTTCCGGTAATAACCCTGTAATAATAAATAACATTTTTTTCCCGTAAAGGAATTTCTACATGGTGCAATGTTGTTTCATCATTCACAATGATCTGATGCTCTTTCCCATTGTCCGTACGAAACCAAACTTCAGAAGGACCAGGCTTTTCACTCTGCCAGTTAATTACAATATGAGATGGTTCATTTGTTCGATGCGTTAACCATATCCTTTTAATTTGAACAATAGAATTATTGTGAAATGATGTGAAAATTAAAAAAACAATCAAAACCCTAATATAATTCATGTCTTTTAATTTTTAAAATTAAGTACTAAAACTTTAATTAATTCAGTTACATATTTGAGGAGTACAAACTCCTGTATTTATAGGCAGTAAACGGATCATATAAATACCCATCGTGTAGAGTTCTCTTTTCATGACCATTATTATAAGTATCTAAATTAATTCTGAAAACACCAATATTAGGATAATCTTTTACATTAGCTTTACAGATAGCTTTATTAGTAATTGTTTACCGTATAAGTGCAAATCCCCCAACATGGGCCTCACCTCCTACCGGAGTGAACTTAAAATATAAATTTTCACTCTGAAGTAAATCATGCGGTATTACAAAACTTAAGGTTTCAAATTCTGCATTTTCAAGTTTAATTTCTTCCCAGTTCTGCTGGTCAGGTGACAGATAATACTGCCCTTCCTGATAAATCTGGTCCCCCGTTGCTTTGTATTCGCATAGGATGGCAATTTTAGCACAATTGTTCCCCGTTTCCTTTAAAGGCAGACGATACGTTAATTCCTTAACATACGACCACCAGTTAATGCAGCTCCTACCATTCGTATGTACAAGATACTTTTGTTCGTCCTTACTTCCGGCAAATACCTTCAATATAATATTATCAAGATGATCAAAAGGCATGGGAACTTTTTCTGCGTTATTAAAATCAGGTTCAGTTTCAATCCTGTAGCCCGTTTCAAGCTTTCTGTAGATTCTTCCTACAACTTTACCGTTTCGAAGACAATAAACCCAGTATCCAGGACTTTCCGGACCTCCCCAAATATTTGCAGCACCACACACAATCCCATGTTGCACTAATTTTGTTTTTTGTAACTGAAAAATTTTTTCCGAGTTTCTATGTTCGTGTCCACCAATCAACCAAACCAATCCTTGATGATTTTTAAAAGCCTCTGAAATAGCCTCAGGTATGCCCCGCTCCCTAGTCCTATGTGACATTGAAGGTTGGTGGACAATGACGATGACTGTTTGATCTGTAGGAGTTTCATTCACATCATTTAATAACCATTCCATTTGTTTTGTATCAATATAACCACAGGAGTGCCCGTTGAGAACAATGACATGGACTCCAGACGAATTGAACGATTGATAGGGTGGATAACCGGGAAATACTTCCCAAAATATTTCAGGATTAATTTCATCAGGATGGGTATCATGATTGCCAAGTGCAAGTATTAACGGAATTTTCTGGTTTAGGAGATCGGCATCCTTTTTAAATGCTTTAAACTCGTTAATCGCAGCTTGCCTTCCATCCGGGGTAGGTACCCTTCCAAAAGAAAGTGAACCATTAACGATCATATCCCCATTTACACAAAAAAAAGCAGGATTTGGGTACATTTTATTAACTTCATCAACAGTTGGAAGCATTCCGTCTCCACGGCCATAATGTACATCAGCAGTTACCACAAAAAAAGAATTTCCCTTTACCGAAGGATCAAATCCAAGTCTGTTAAAAGCATCAGTCAAAGTCGGAAAAGGATAATCTATTAAAGAATCTAGATTAAGACCATTTTCATTTGGTTTTGAATCCTCAGCTTTTCCGCAAATAAGACTGAGAAAACCAACAATAATTATTAGAATTAATTTTTGTCTATTCATGGTATGAAAATAAATTGGGTCAACAATGATTTCAATTAGTTAATATTAGTTCTACTTTGACACATTTAAGAATTCATCTTTATAATATCGGTTAATGTCCTTTTATCTTAGTGTATGCCTTAAGAATATTAACTGGATCACTTGTTCATCAGTCGTGTTTATGCGATTTTTAAACATATTTTCCTATGGATTCTGCAAGTCCATCAAAAGAGCGAGTCTCTTCTCTTGAATCTAAACCACGGATGGTTAGTCACTAATATATTTTTATGTATGTCAATGCCACAATCTCGTTCAACGACTTGCTCAAACTCAATGTTGCTTTTTGTATTAATCATATCATATGTTTTTCAAAAAACTCTGAAATCACCAAATAATCATTCGCCTTTGTGGCCGTTTTCCTTGCCTTGTTGTTTCATATTATGATAATTATAAAATTTTACAAAAGTTGTAACTAAGAAATTATTTAATCTACTAATAGTACTTTCGAAGTGTATACTTTATCGCCTGATTGTATCCTGATGAAATACATTTCTGTATTCAAGCCATCTAAGCTAATTTCTTCTCTGCTACCAGGCACTTCAATGGTTTTTGTTTTAACAACAACGCCATCCATATTTAATACCTCGATTCTAACTTCATTATAGAATTCTTTGATATCAATATAAATAACACCGTTCGAAGGATTTGGGTACAACTTGAAACTACTACCTACCACATCGTCGATGCCGGTAGTGTTGTTCGAATAAAATATAATTTTATAAGTGTATTCAACCACATCGCTTTCTGAAGTTACCGTTACAGTTGTTGTGCGGTCTGCCTCATCAGTTGCCTGAACATTTATAGCATTTGTTATTGAAACAACTGAACCCGAATTGTACGGAATTGCAGTAACAACAGGTGTTTGTGTTGTATTGTCGGGAAGCGTGTCGGTATAAATAAAATTGGTTTGTACAAAAGTTGGCTCCAAGAGACCCTGACTTACTTCGAGATTTTCCAAAGTAGCATTGTATTCATCAGTTCCTCCGAAGATTTCTTCATAAACACCCATATCGGTAAAAGGTCCAAGTTTGCGAGGATTACCAAGATAATCCTCTGCAATAATATCGTCTTCGAAATTATAACCTGTATTTACACAGGGCGAGTTGTTGGAAAGATGATATTGTGTATCGGCAAATAATGGGTCGGTACTTATACTGTAATCTCCAAATGGAGTGCTATTTTTCCACTCTTCGATGCTTCTTTTTGTACTGCCCCCATAACGCATTTGAACTGATCTTTCGGTATTATAAATCAAATTATTCTGGCAGATATTATCGAAATATTTTTTCCCTCCATCGTCAGGCATCATTCTAATATCGTAGGTCGTATTATTATTGTACAATATATTATTTGCAATTACATTGTGTTTCACCCAAGCCCAATCAACATAACTTGCACCACCATCAATTACATAAGACGATTTCGATTTACCATTGGTTAACACATTGTTTGTAAAATAGCTGAACCACGCAGATGAAACCCAAATACCACGGTATTCAAAAGTATCAATGATATTATTGTAAACGTAAGCCTGCTCCGAAACTTCAATCAAAATAGATGCATTATTATTAATAGTTTTAGTATCGTAAGTTCCAGTACCGTTGTTGTGAAAATAATTATTTCTAACAATAATCGGATATAAGTTATCACCATCTTCATCATCATCTCGTTCACTTTTATAACAATTGTCATACCAAACGCCAGCTCCATTATTGTTGTCAATTTCGCAATTTTCAATTGTTCCATACGCATCTGTTGCACCTTTAAAACCACCTGCATGCCACTGGCTATAGAAATTCCGATAGTTATTGTATGCCATACGTGTGTTGCTAATAACAAATTCAGAACTTCCAGAAGCATTAGCACCAAGCGCTCCATTATGTAATAATTGGCTATTTATAACTTTTGCCCCTTGCCTAAGGTACCCCATAGAAACCCCAGAAAAATCACACCACTGAACAATACAACCATCGAGCACACAATAGTCGCCAAGTTGAACTGCTGGTGATTGCTCACTGAAAGTATTTGCGTTGGAGTGTTCAATCTGAACCCCTTTTACATAAATTTCTCTACCATCTAAAAACCACAATACTCTTCTACGTTGGCTAACCTCAATGATATGAGAATTTGGATCAGAACTATCTTCCAACCAAATATACAAATACCCGGTAGCATCGTTATTGCCTTTGTCTCCATCCCACCAAAATCGTCCAGGGGCCATATCTCCAATGCCCGTTCCAACAGGCATCTCGTATCTTTTGCGAGTTGGATCATCAGTAACAAAACTTTCGCGTGGATACCCAATCTGTTGTATTGGATTATTTCCATCAACAAAAACTTGCTGAACATTTATAAGCTTTGTTGGCAATTTCCAATAGTTTCCTTCGGCAATCCAGCCAGACATTAAATCCGAACCCTTTATAATGGGAGTTTCGCCTGGATATGCTAAAATTTTAAGATTGCTTTTATTTACAGTAACCGTTTCGCGATAAACACCACCATGAAGATAAACGATATCTCCGTTAGCCATTTTATTTATAGCTGTTTGTATATTTTTTAGCGGAGAACTAATATCCCCAGAATTATTGTCATTGCCGTCATTTGAAACGAAATATACATTGCCAGTATGGGTGTTAGCCTGATAATTTCTTAATACAGGATAACCCGCTTCATTAATTTCCCATACAGTTAAAAAGTTCCAACCTGAATAGCTCGTAGCCAATGCCATTTCACCAGCATCAAGTGCTGTTGCCTCAATAGGGTCAGTAGCTTCAACATAATACTCACTTCCAGCATCATAATAACAGGCTACAGGACTCGCACCCCTATCATTTTTACCTATAACTCTAGCAGCCTTACCAGAAAAAAAACAATTAGTAAAATGAGTTAACCCAATACAATTTCCTACTATGCCTCCAGAGTTACCAGTATCTATTGAACCATCAAGATTTGTTATTTCTCCTACACAATAACAATTTTTAATTTGAGAAGTAGCACGGCTTCTACCTACAAGTCCTCCTATGTAGTGTCTACCTGAAACAGAACCTGTAACAAAACAGTTTTCCACTAGCCCACCTTCTTCTAAAAAATGAACGATAGTACCTATATTGTTATTTATAGGAGAACTCTCAGTAGGTCCTACAATCTCAACATTAGTAAATCCAAGATTAATGATATCTACAGCATCCGTCCCTATAGTTATTGTAATATCTTTAAGGGACATCAAATTTATAAAGCCTAGTGCTGAATAAAAACTATCAATTTCAAATCCCCTGCCATTCAAATGACCTATAAAAAGATCAATCTGTGGATAGGCAAAATCCTTAGTAACGGAGGCGTCAATATTAGCTGTCAAAGCAAAATACTCTTGCTTACCAGAAGCGTAAGTTGAAAAATAATGAAGTTCTTCGAAATTGGAAATTTGCCAAGGATTATCTTTGGTTCCATCACCACCCGCAAAACTTGTAGCAGGAACAGGTTCAACAGCATGTATGCTACTAAAACCCATTAGCATAATAAACAGACTAAGATATAAAGTAATTTTTCTCATGATTAAAAATGTTTTTTTAATAAAAAATAATCTTAAAATACTACTGTTCCAGTAAGACAGGATTTAATCAATTGCAGGACACACTTTATAAAAACAGTGACAATCTATGATTAATCCTTGCTAAATGGATTCAGTTGTTTTATAATTTCCAGTAAAATTGTTTCGCCAGCCGAGTCGAGTTGAGGTTTAAGTGGTGAAAGTTGTGGATGTTCATTTGTAATGAAAATATGGATAAATGGAATACGTGGTAATAAAACCAAATATCGGTTCGATTTTCGGATAAACCGCACCTATATTAAAGGTTTTGTCCGGTGTTTTTAGAGCAACAACCGGAATTATATCTTCGTCTAATTCGTCGACAAAATAAAGTCGTCCGGAGGGCCAGGTCCAACCTGCATCTCCTCGTGGCTTTTTTTTAAATTTCCATGTACGTGTTGTATTTAAAAGTGTCACGGATGATTGTAAAAGTTCATCCATTGAAACCGGATATGCCGGGTTGGTATAACTATCTTTCTGCTCGCAATAAGTAAGATTTTTTGATATTTTTGGAGCAATTTCTGATGGCATGCTACCAATCCAAAGTACTTTACCGCCTACCTCCTGATATTTTTTTAATTGGGAAAAAAGTTCATCCCGTTTCATGCAGAAATAGTCGGTAACTTTTTGCGCCGGAACAATTAACAGTTTTATATCAGCGGGATTTTCGATACCGAATTTGTTAAATTCGCGTACGTCAAAAATACTGGCATCAATACTATTCTTTTGCAAGGTATTGACTATGCCTACTGCGATGATACGGTCATCAATTTTAAATAAACCATTATTCCATTTTCCAGTTGGGTCATAGAGGACACGGACGGGGTCTGATTGTAGACCTTTCGGGAGGGCCTGAACGCAAAATGAGTCATTAGAGATTGGTCGGTTAAGAATGAAATTATTGATTTTCTCCGTGTAACTCGGATTATAATCTTCTATATTTCCACTCCAAACCACAGTCTCACCTGAAGCAGCAAGCCGGAGAGCTGCATTAAAAATTTTAACGGTATGTTCAACTGCCCAAGCCCCAAGTTCGGAAAGAGAGGCTGCGAGCTTTTCACCTGCTGCCGCATCTTTCTTATTGACATAATCTTCTGATGCTTCTACAATCGTTGAACCGTATCGAAAATAGTTTGTGGCTTCCCACTCAATGAACATCAAACGCTCAAACATTTCCGAAACCGATGGGTTTGTATCTGTGAAATTAATTTCTGCACAACGTTTTTCCCAAATATTATGAGAAAAATCCTGTTTGTCTAACCAACTGATATCAGCTATGAGCTCCGGGCTCACATTGAGACCTTTACTACCAAGCGTATACGTTGCATAATGAATATAAGGGTAATGATTGCAAGCTGATTGGTCTGCAATAACATGTGAAAGGCATCCCAAAATCAGAAATACTTTCTCTACGTCGTTTCGGCGAATCGCTTCAACAAGTACTTGGAATCCAACACAACGGGAAGCAGAATGGTGAAAATCATAGTGATTCTTCATTTTGTTAATTTCAAAGACATTTATAAAATCTTCTCCCCAAAGTTCAGGTTCAAGTGGCTTAAAACTGTCTGGATACAAATTGTAACCGAGAAATCTGCTAAACAATTCTGAATTTCCCTGTAATTTTTCACGCCATGGTGAAGGAAGATGTTTTGCCACTTCAACACCGACCGTATTGTGGCCCGATCCACCCCATGCAAAAAGGTTAGACGGAATCAAACAAGCCGCGACAATTAACAATAACAAGCACTTAAATTTCATTTTTCAATCTCCTTGTTTAATTTATTGATAACTTTTAACATTGTGCCAAAATAGAATTATTTCGTACTATAAATTACAGCATGCATTATTGAACATATAATGGTTGTTTTCAAATCCAAAATTTCTTTCTGGTGATAATCACGGGTAAGAACCCCCGAGTAGATGGACTTTTCCAAAATAACCGTTTGTATAACCATTCTCTTTAAAAATATCATCTAATTATTGTACTTTAAGTTCATCTGGTGCAGGAATTCTTTTTCCACTACCGTCCACCACATTTTTGAAATTTATATATTTCATAAATTTGGCTACCTTCTCTTTTGAAAGGTTTTTACCTGGCAAAGTAGCCTGATATCGAATACCTTTGTTGACAGTAACATCTGTCACCTCGAGTTTGGAAGGATAGATGCCTTCCAACCAAGATAATCCAGCCTGGAACAATAATACCTGATCATGAAAAATGGTATTTCGCATTACCCCATTTGTTGCTTTACACTTAAAGCCCGTAGCCCTATTATAACCGAACTCAGAATTGCGGACAATAAAACCATCATTTTTGAGACTAAAATTCATTACCATGTGTTCAAAAGGAGCATCAAGGCTCATTGCTTTTCTGTAGTTATCGCCCCCCGATGGAGTATATTCCCTGGAGGCCATAATATCAGGCCTTCCTGCACTGCGACGACTTATTATGCCAGGCAGAGCATCCTTCGTCTCAATCTGAATAAGGTTTGTCTGACCTCCCCAATTAACTATATTAACCGCTTTTACTGAAGTAACCGCATCAAATTCGCCTGTATTTGCATTGAGAAAAGCTATATTGTCGCCTATACTAAATGCAGGTGCAGATGTAAATTCACTATTGGCAGTCATAAGTAAGGTAAACCTTCTGTCATCATCAATATCACCGACAGAACTCAATTTTGTGTAAAAATTCATGCAATCATCATTCATCTCCATTACCCGACATCTTTCAAGGTAAATTCCTTTTTTGTTTGATTGACAATGAAATCCATCTGCATTGTTCATGATGACACGTCCTTCTTTCGGCATGATGTCGCAATCAAGAAACTTAACCCCCGCTGAGCGACTTATAAAAACCAGATGCGCATCTCCTGCATAAATATTGAAATGGGAAAAGGTTAAATGTTCAGAACCAAATATCGATAGCGTGCTTCCAGATCCCGGCCTTGCCCGGGGATGTAACGAAAACAACTGACCTGCAGAAAATCCAGTTGTCATGTTGGGATTACCCGATAACGCGTTATCGTCCAGGGTAAGCCTGTATTTCCGAGCACCAAGCTCTTCAAGCTTAATCACACGAGGATCCCCAAGCTCACGCATCATTTTACCGGTCTGCGAATCTCTTACCAGTCCCCGAAGTATTTTGGCGGTCCAATAACTTGAATCCGGCAGGGGGTAACCTTCACAGATTTTAATGATAATTTTATTACCACTTTCAACAGAAGTTATCTCACCCAAAGTACAAATAAGCGGTTCAATATCTACTGAAAGGTTTCTAAATTCCAGGTTTCTACAATCCCGAACCAAAATATTGTGACTGCTCACAACGTGTCCATCAAAAATTAATGTGGCGTTACCCAATCCTTTGAAAACAATATTTTCAAGGCCCACAAGGCTAAGGGTACTTTCTCCTGATTTTCCCCGAATAAAATATTTTCCCGGAGGGAAAAGAAGTTTTACCCTTCCTCTATTTTCTTTCAAAGATGAAAGCAGCTTTTCCAATGGCTCCTTGTTATTGGTAACACCATCTCCCTTCAATCCATGGTTGGTAACATCTATCTCTTGGCAATCAACCTTATCATTGGTTGCTGCAACGTTTAACTCTTCTTTCAGATAAGAAGAAAGAAATTGAGCCTCATTGATACCTACATTAACATCAACTGATTCCCCCTTTGCTGCATCAAGTTGAACATAATTTAGTAACCTTTCAATGATTCCTACAGATTCCTGAAAATAATCATGGAGTTCATGTGATATAGGTGTAATTTCGGTTGTTAGTGCTTTAATGTTCTGAATTTTATTTTTAGAATTTTTGATTCTCAAAGCTATTTGGGACTGTTGAGATACTACCCCGTCTTGACAAAATACTGGCAGGAAACTCACAGAAAAAATACACGTGGACACAAAAAATATTAATATCCCTTTCACAGAATAATTCCTTTCACTTTTCAATACCTCAGGATGTTTCATGTTTATATTATTAAAAGTTTTTCATAGTTACTGCCCAAATATTGTTTTTATAAAACTGTAAAGCTCTATCAAATAGCTCGTTGTCAAGTTGCTTATTTCCTAACCCTTTATTACCCGGTGCTTGTAAATAATATGCTTCTGACATAGACACATTTTACTGTTTAATTTTTGGTCTAATCCACAAACAATGCCCGCCACCAGGAGCAAGTAGTGCTTTTATTACATTGCCGTTTTTAACTTTCCCTTTTCGAACCTGGTAGGCTTCCGGGTTTGTTTTGCAATGAGTTTCTTTTGTATCTTCATAAAAGGTCACATCATACTCCTTTTCATCATCCAGAAAATCAAGGTTAATATCAAGCGTTCCCCCTTGCTGATTGATAACGCTGCCGATGAACCACTCATCACCATAACGACGTGCAGTAGTTATATACTCCCCTATTTTGGAATTGAGGATGCGGCTTTCGTCCCATTTGCCTACGGGTTGTTTTTGAATAAATTCAAAGAGGTCTGCCTTGGCTTCATAAGCCTCAGGTGCATCGGGAATGCACACCAATCCACTAAAAATAATCAATGTTCTTGCAGCCTCTGAAGCCACCGTTGACAAGTATGAATTTAAAATTTTGGGGCCTTTTTCCCTCTTACCGCTATTAATTCCTGTTATATCGAAATTGCCGTTATTCATATCCAAAGGGCCTGTAATGGCGTTAATCAGCGCCATCTTTATAAATGTTTCAGGCGTAAAAGTCCTTCTGCTATCTTGTTGTGCGTGACAATATTCACGGGTAATGGCATTGGGATAGGTACTGTGTATGCCAACAAAAGGAACGGGACTGTCATGAAAATCGATGAGCAACTCACTTTCTGCACTTTTTTGAATGGCTTCGCGCGAAAAATCAGGATTGTTACCCATAAATCCATATTTTATGCCTTTGGCACCAAGCGATTGAAAGTAAGGATATAATTGAGTGTCACCAAAATCACCTTTTTTTCTGTCGTAATATAAAATAATATCAACATTTTTCTCCGCTGCATAATTCATCACTTTAGTTAAATCCAGATTCTCCCTGACTTTAATTTTTCCATCAGAATACCCTTTATACCATTCAGCATCAATCATAAAATACTCAATGTCTTTCTTCTCTGCAAAATCAATAAAACGGAGGTAGCTTTCGGTATTGGCATCATAAAGAAACCCGTCGGGTGCAGTATAACCACGCACCCGCCAATCCCACAATGCCTTTCCGGGTTTAATCCAGTCTGTATTTTCTAACTGACAAGGCGTTGCCAGATTAACCAGTACTGTGTTTGTCACCAAATCACCTGCTGTTTTTCCAAGTAAAACAACCCGCCAGGGAGTGACCAGTTCTTCTTCACTTAATTTCACTTTATTTATCGATTCTACTTTCCCCTGCTCCAGATTGACCCCAAGTCTCATTGTCTGAAAACCATTGGCTGCATACAAGTCTGATTCCAAAATCGCCATGAACAAATGGTCAGGTGTTTCCACGACCAAAGGGAGACTTATATTTTGTTTTACCCCATTTTTTACCTCTGCCAGTTGATAATCGTTCAAACCTGAAAGGCTAAGTGGTCCTAAAGGTTCGTTTTCGCCAAGAGGTGCAAAAAAAATACTTCCTTCGGGCAAGGCATACGAACAGCTAAGTACTGCTTCCTTTGGTTTTGCCCCTTCTGCAAGCATAAAACGGAAAGCCACACCTTCGTTATATGCCCTTGCCAGAAGTTTCCCCTTTACCTCATTGCACTTAATATCTAACTCCAATTGTTTATAGTTATCACGAATAGTGCTAAACTGCTCCCAAAGCGTATTCCAATTGCTGTCAGTTTCCTGTTCTGTATAGTTTAAAACAGATAGTTTAGAGCCTGGAAATATTTCCAAAGCAGACATTCCAAGCATTTCCTGTCCTGACCAAATCACCTGATAATTCAGGGTACCATCAACTAAGGAAATCTGAAGGTCAATTTTACCATCGGGTGAATTCAAACTGAAATTATCCAAAGGCTTTTTGCAAGAGATAAGTACTGAAAATAAAACAAGAAATAATAAGTACTTTTTAGGCATAACACGATTTTTTTGTTAACATCAGCATCTATTAAAAATTAATTTTCTTCATTGATTTGAGGCATTTCTGCATCAACCTCATCCTGCCATTTTTCCAATTTTTTTAAAAGTTTTTTTGTTTTTTAGCTTAATTAACAATCGATTCAATCTGCTTCCAGCCTTCCATTCCATCGTTTTGTTGCGGTTTGCCGGCAGTACTGCGTCCATCCAAAATGATTTTTTTAAGTGCGGCTTTCAACTCGGCTGCTTTTTCAGGATATTCAGTTACAAGGTTATTGGTTTCGCCTATATCCTCTTTCAGATTATACAACTGCATTGGCGGCAAATCCAAGTCTTCCTTTATTATATCCTGAGGTCTTGGATAACTCCAACCACCTGAACCGGGGCAGACACATAATTTCCAATCGCCTTTCCGGATGGCAAACGAACCATTTATTGAATGGTGAACAGTGTACTCACGAATGTCCTTTTCGTTTTCCCCCTTTATTAATGACAACATGCTAAAACTGTCTTCTGCCTCGTTTTCTTTAATTTGGTATCCCGTCAGTTCGGCACATGTGGCAAAAAAGTCGGTCGTACATATAGTTATGTCGGAAGTTGAATTCTTCAATCCTTTATTTGGCCACTCTACAATAAAGGGCACACGATGTCCTCCTTCATAAATATCTGCTTTTGTTCCTCTGAAAATATAGCTTGGGTCGTGGTTTACTCTGGCCAATTCTTCAAAATTAGCCTTTGGTGAACAACCGTTGTCGCTTGTAAATACCAAAAGTGTATTCTCCGAAATGCCTTTGTTTTTCAGGGTTTCCCTGATTTGGCGTACTACATCGTCAACCTGCATAACAAAATCGCCATACATATTTGTATTGCTCTTTCCTAAAAACTCAGTTGTTGGCAAAATTGGTGTATGTGGCGCTGGCAATGGAAAGTATAAAAAGAAAGGCGACTGCCCATTTGCATTTTGATTGATATAACTGACAGCCTTATCGGTTAAATTCTTGAGAATATTTACATGAACAAAATCATCTGATGTAAGTCCTTCCCTCCAGATTCCTTTTTCATCAACCGATACCGTTGTTTTTTTAGGAACCATAGTGGGCATGTCGTTTTCCACATAAACATAGGGCGGCATATCCAAGGAGCCACAAAAGCCAAAAGAATAATCGAATCCGTGCGTTGATGGCCCATTTTTTACCGGTTTACTAAAGTCCACTTTCGGTTTAGAATTCAGATTATCCTTATGCAAATTTTCATCTTCCTTTTCGATGGCCCAATCCCAACCCAAATGCCACTTGCCTATATATGCGGTTGTGTATCCCCGCGCTTTCAACATTTCGGCAATGGATGTGCGTTCTTGCTTGATTAACGATTTTGAATAGCCACTTAAAACCGAACTTTTTAAAGATGAGCGCCAGTTGTAACGCCCAGTTAAAATGCCGTACCGCGTTGGTGAACAAACAGCAGACGAAGTATGAGCATCGGTAAACATGATGCCGTTGGTAGCCATGTTATTCAAATTCGGTGTAGCAATTTTTCCTTCGGGGTTAAAACAATTTACATCGCCGTACCCTAAATCATCTGCCAGGATATAGACAATATTTGGAAGCTTATTAATGTTCGTTTTTTCGTCCTTCCCATTAGAAGGATTGCAGGCCGATTGTGTTATCAATACAATGATTAGTATGGCAAATAAAAAAATTTTCATGTTACAATTGATTTATTTATTCTTTATTTCAAAAACAAAACCACTGGAAAGCTCGTACTGTCCGCCTTGAAGTGCACCAAAAAGATGGGTGGCTTTTCCATTTTGCATCAGTACTTGGGGTCTTTCTATTCTGTTTTTTCGAAATAGATTCAATGATTCGGTTTTATCCATTATTCCATAATAACCGACATTGTGATAAGCTATTTTTGGTTTTGACCATTTGATGCCATCATCTGATTCAAAATAAAGCCCAACTTCATGATCAAAATATCCCATATCCCTACAAATCATTTTAAACTTCCCATTTTCAATAAATACATACGCATCTTCCAAATTAGTTGTCTTGCTTATTGATGAAAAGTCAATTAACGGATTTTGCTCTATCTTTTTGTAGGATCCTTTTATGTTTTCTGCAACCGCTAATCCATATTTTCGGTTACCGCGAACTTTCTTCCACGAATCAGTATCCATGGCTTTGTAATAGAGCCACGACTCACCGTTAGGGTGAAGCAAAAATGCCGGATTAGAAACCGTGAAGTTATCCCAGGTATTTCCATCTCCTTTTTCAACTATCGGCTTACTGCTTTTTTGCCATGGTCCATAAAGGGATTTTGAAAACGCTACACCGATGGACTGAGTGCTTACAGTGCCATCAGTTGTCCCAATATAAAAAAGAGCATAGGTGTCGCCCACTTTATGAATTGTAGGGTTGTGGCATGTAAATGCATCCCATTTGCCCGGCCCAGATGGTTCAACAGCAGTGCCAACAAAGGTATAAGGTCCTTCAGGCTTATCTGCTACCGCATGCCCGATTTCGCATTTACTGCTCCATGCTTGCCAGCCAGCAGATGCTTTCCAACGGGAAAAAAATACGTGTATCTTTCCATCATCACCCACAATTGGAGAGCATCCCCACACATACCAGCCGGGCATTTCCAAAATACGGTTTAAGGGATGTAAGCTCTTACTAAAAACCGATTCATTTTTATCCAGATCGCCCGCTTCTACTACCTGTAAAAAAGTGCTTATTGCACATAAAGTTGTAACAAGTAATACTATCATTCAAAAGATTATTATGTTCTCAAGTAAAAAACTCGATTTTTATACTACTAAAAACCACTTCTTTGTGTTAGATTTTCATTAGCTTCTATTTCTGTTTGAGGATATGGAAAATAGTAATTTTTCTCAGCCGGCAAATACATTTTGCTCCAATGAAAAACACCGTTATAGTCATCATAAGCTTCCTGTGCTTCGCTAAGCAATTTTTGTGTTCGTTTGAGGTCGAAATAGCGTTGCCCTTCGCCATAGAGTTCACGTAAGCGTTCATCCAGTATATAATCGGCAAACTGAGTTTTAGTCATCTCTCGCGGAGCCAAACTGGCATTTGACCGGTTTCGTACTTCATCCAAATATTGGTAAGCCAGGCTTGTGGGACCATTCACTTCATTTTCGCACTCAGCCGCCAAAAGAAGTACCTCTGCCCAACGCAGTATCGGTAAGTTTAAGTCACCATCATTGGCTGGTAAGTTTTTATCATAAATCTCCTGTTCTATAAATTTATAGATTAAACGATATTTTACTTTACCGAAGTTAGCACCGCCAACAGGATAATCAACGGACAAGTCATTTGTATAATTAGGCATCGGAGTATGATCCATTACAGTTCCGTCGATAGTTGTTGATGTAGTAAGTTGCTGATAACGTTGATCAAGTGTGTCAAGCGTGCCTTCAGCATTTAAAAATGTAAATATAAGTTTGGGTTGTACTTTAAGCGACCAGTTACCACGTCGTCCCTTAAACCCTTTGCCAAATTGGATATGTAACAATGATCCTTCTCCGGAATGAGCCGCTCCATATCCCTTTTCAAATTGAATAGAGAAAATATCTTCTTTACCATTTTCATTGGCAACAGAAAAAGCATCAAGATATGAGTCGTGGAGCCCCAGCCCATATACTTCTTTTTCTGCAATCAACTCTTTCAATATTGCTAGCCCATCCGCAGCTTTTGAAGACTGATTAAGCGGAAAACCGGCCATATTAAGATAGACTTTACCGAGCAATGCTTTTGCAGCTGCTTTATCTGCTCTCCCTATTGCTTCTTCAGTCCCACGAACATAAACAGTCATATTGTCTATTGCAAAAAGAAGATCAGTTACTATTTGGTTATAAATCTCTTCTTCGCCCGTGGTGCCAGCATAAGCCTGCTCTTCTGATTTTGTTTCTTGAAGAAAAAGTGGAATATCACCAAATATTTCAACAAGATCAAAATACATAAGTGCCCTAAGGAAATGTGCTTCACCTAATATAGTGTTCTTTTTTTCAACAGAGATTATTGATTCATCCATTAATGTCACATTCTCAATAACCGCATTTGCTTGATTTATTGTTGAATAAGAGTTTTGCCACACTTCACGTGGTTCGGGGTGATTTGCTGTATTCCTCCAATCTATTAATTCATTCTCCGTGGCAGAATTGGTATTTGTTCCACCAACATCTGAGCACCACCAACCTATTCGCTGCTTCCTGTAGCCATAATAGGTTCCTCCATTTCCCAGTGATGCATAAACTCCAACTAAGGCTGCTTCAGCATCTTTTTCGTTTTGATAAAAGTTTTCTGGAGAAAGGAAAGAGTAGGGTTTCTCCTCAAGAAATTTTTCACATGATGTGAATAAAAACAATCCACCTATCGCCCAGAATATCAATATTTTTATTTTCATAACATATTTATTTAAAAAATTATTAATTGAACCCAGATATTAAAATGTCAAATTAACTCCGAAAGAATAACTTACATTTTGAGGATATCCGAAGTAGTCGTGCCCAAATGCGAGGCTTCCATTTCTTTGTGAATCAGTTTCTGGATCATATCCTGAATAGTTTGTGAGTGTCCATAAATTTGTACCAGTAACAGAAAGTTGAATAACAGAAGCACCTATCTTTCTACAAATACTTTTAGGCAGAGAATATGAAAATGAAAGATTTTTCAGGCGTAAATAGGAACCATCTTCAAGGTAACCGTCGTTCGTTTCATCTGGCACGGCAGTATTGGATAGAATGGTCATTTTCCCATCTGGATTCCCTTCCTTAACCACCGCGCCGGTAGTTCCATCAACAACTCGTGGCTGCCATGCATCAAGTACATCTGTATATTGATTGGCTGATATACCTCCTGTGGTCATAACAGCTCTCGTGACATTCATAATATCGTTTCCATAGGTTCCTTGAAAGAAAAGTACCAATCCCCAGTTTCCGTATCTAAATTCATTGGTAAAACCACCAAAAATATCAGGGTTGGCATCCCCTATAATTACTTTATCATAAGCATTATCTATTTTCCCGTCAGGAATACCATCTGGACCCGAAATATCTTCATAGGTATAATTTCCTAATAACCCTGTGTATGTATTTGACAAATCATCTGGGGTTTTTGCGATTCCAGTTTTTCTGAAACCCCAGAACTGTCCCAATGCTTCTCCCACAATCAAACGCTGTGTTTGAGACAAACGTGCACCATCGCTTTGGATTCCGGCGGGGAACGCCTCAAGCCCACCTAGGTTTAACACCTTATTTTTAGGAAAAGACACGTTAAAATTAGTATTCCATGAAAATTTATTTTTTTGAATAACTACTCCATTAAATGAGAATTCAAGTCCTCTGTTTTCAATTTCACCAAGATTGGCAGCAATTCTTGAATAACCTGAGGCTGCTGGAATAGGTTTATTGATTAAAAGATCATCCGTTCTATCCTGATAATATTCGACTGAACCATTTATGCGATTTTGCAGTATCCCAAAATCCAGACCAACGTTAAATTGCTTTTTACGTTCCCATCTTAAAGATGGATTTGCTACACGCGAAGGATAATAACCCGTAACGGTTGAGTGATTTAAAATATAGGTGGTGCTGGCAAGTGGGCTGGTTGATGAATATAAAGCAATATTCTGGTTTCCCACAACACCATAACTTACTCGAAGTTTTAAATTGTTTAATATGTTCACATTATCCATAAAATCTTCTTTAGTAATCCTCCAGGCAACCGATACGGATGGGAAAAATGCCCATTTATTATTTACCCCAAATCGGGACGAACCATCATATCTGGCTGAACCTGTTACTAAATATCTATCATCATAATTGTAATTCACTCTACCAAGAAAAGATGCCAGACTAAAATCCTGGGTATAGTTGTTTGGAGGAGAAACATTTGTTCCGGAAGACAAGTCATATTCACGAAGATTGTCATTTGGGAAACCGCTTACAATATTAAGCATTCGGTCGCTACGTGCCCAAATCACTTCGTTTACAGCGGTTGCATTTACTCTATGTACATCGATACTTTTTGAGTAGTTTAGCATATTGGTGTTTGTAAATTGACGTCCTTGCGAAGAACCTATTTTAGCGTATCCTCCTGACAGTGAGCCCAAATAATGATTTTTACTTGGGGCATAAAACTGATCTCGATTGTTGGAAAAATCAAAACCAACTGTCGTTTTGAAATATAAATCAGAATTAAGTTGGTATTGACCAAACACATTGCCATTTACTCGTAAATTATTGGTCTCATTGGTAACCAGGGTTGTCATTAAAATAGGATTGGTCATCAAAATTTCTTGTGTGAAAATTTCATCGCCAGTTTCGTCTTTAACACTTATGGGAGATGTTGGCCTATATCTTAATGCTGCTGCAATAATACTGCCTACACCTGCATTTTGACGTTCTCCTTCTGTCCTAATAAAATTCGCTTTAATATCCGAAATACTTATTCTTTCGCCTATGGTTAATTTCCCAATCTTTCTATTCATATTAACCCTCAAAGATGTTCTTGCAAAATCCGAATTGCGAACAATTCCTTTAACATCGTTTCGTCCCAGGGAAATAAAATAGTTACTTCCATTCGATCCTCCTGAAAAATCTAATGATGAGTTTTGACTCATACCATTAACAAAAACTTCATCCTGCCAGTTTGTATTACGAGGTGGTTCCGAAATTCCTGCACTTGAAAGGGAATTTTCAACGTTTTTCTCATACATTTCTTCTGTACCATTCCATGTAAAAACATTATTGAGAATACCCGATTCTGTTGTTAGGCTCTCATGAAATGTATATCCAAAAGAATTTCGTATTGCTTCTTTACGGGCGGAAACATATTCAGGTCCATTCAATGTATTCATTCGTTTTGTTATTTCAGAAACCCCCCAGGTTGTTCTAAAATTTACTGTGTTTTTCCCTTCCTTCCCCTGCTTGGTCGTAATGAGTACAACCCCGTTAGACCCTCGTGCTCCGTAAATAGCTGTTGAGGAAGCATCTTTCAGAACCTCTATTGATTCAATATCATCGGGGTTTAATGAAGACAATGGACTAATATAGTTACCCACAGTACCTCCTGTTGAACCAGTGGAATTATCTATTCCAACTCCATCAATCACATAAAGCGGTTCATTTCCTGCATTTATTGAGGACGCACCACGGATACGGATACTAACACCTCCTCCAGGTTGATTGGAATCAGAAGTAACCAATACACCTGCAGCAAGTCCTTGCAATTTTTGATCAATATTGGAACTCAAGGACAATTGTAAAGCTTCAGAATCTACTGTACTCACTGCTCCTGTTAAATCACTTTTTCTCACTGTTCCCTACCCCACGGCCACAACCTCTTCTAATTCTGTCACAGCTTGCTCCATCGTTACATTGATAATCGTTTGGTCCCCAACTGCCACTTCCTGGGTTTTCATACCAACAAACGAAAACTGGAGGGTTTGCGCGTCAAGGGGCACTGAGAGTGAAAAACTTCCGTCTGCGCCGGTAGCCGTACCAATTACGGTGCCTTTTACTACCACCGACACCCCCGGCAGCGGCAGGCCTTCGCTGTCGGTTACCTTTCCGGCAATCACCTTTTGCTGGGGTTGATCACCCTTCATTTCAATTTTTTCTGTTTCCAAACGCTGCATTTTCTTCAAATCTTCCTTTTTGTAGAGAAAGACCTGACGGTCGTCAATCCGGTAAACCACATCGATCCCCCGAAATAAAAGGTCCAGCACTTTTTCGATGTTTTCATTCTTTACCGAAATACTCCTTTTCACACGCGAATTGACGACGTTTGCATTGTAAACAAAGATAAATTCGCTGTTCTTCTCAATGGTGTTAAAAATTTCCGTCAGGGAGGCATCCTCAACCTTCAGGTCAATTTTTGTCTCTTGGGAGTAGGTACTTGCCGCCATGCCCATCGACCCCGTGAAAATTAAAACAGTAAGCAGTTTCATTGTTCTAAAAATAACAAAAACCTTCCTCCCCATCCGGGAAGTGCAGTAAATACATTTTTTTTTCATAATTTTGAAAAGTTTTAAATAATTATTTTGCCTTATGGCTGAATTAATTTCCCGGTTGATGTTCCCAGCATCAACCGGGTTTTCTTTTTACTCTTTACTCAAAAAATAAATACATATCTCCTTGTTTCTTATAGTTGGTTTTTGAAATAAATGCAACACCGTCCAGTACCCTTTCCACATCGTCTTTCAGTTCGAGCTTCCCGTAAATGTGTTCTACATCATCGGAGAAATTGGCTTCGATAACAACGTTGTAATACCTTGAAACCCTTTTCAATACATCCGCTACTTCATCGTTGGTAAAGGTCAGGTAGCCGTCTTTCCAGGCGGTGTACATTTCTGTATCTTCCACATCGGCAACCTCAAACTGTGGATTCCCTTTTACAATGGATGCTTTTTGGTTGGGGGCAAGAAATACTTCATTGGAATAAGTTTCGCTGTCGGAGCTCAACCCTACTTTCCCCTCTACCAAAACGATATTATATCCATTATCCTGTTGATAGGCCTGTACATTGAATTTTGTGCCATAGACTTTCATTTTAAAAACATCCGTTTTCACATAAAACGGTTTTGCTTTTGAACTTGCAACATCGAAGTAAGCTTCGCCTTCCATAACCACTTCGCGCGATTCTCCCGTAAAGACGGAGGGGAAAGTTAGCCTGGAACCCGAATTGAGCCAAACTTTTGTCCCGTCTGAAAGTGTTATAAACGAACGTTTACCATAGGGGACAATCAATTGGTTATTACTTTTGGGTGAAACTGAATGGGCAATTTGAGATGAATCGTTGACCACAATCCCTGAACCGTCAGGCGAATAGTGGATCGTTGATTCTTTGCTGGTGATGGCCACCTTTTTCCCGTTGTCCAGGATGAGCATGGCGTCATTTGACGTAGTTGTCGCTTCAACCAATACTTCACCGGCATCTTCCTGCCGGGCCAAATGAAATACGGCGATTCCTATACCGACCAACAACAGGATGGATGCCGCGTACCTGAACCAGGTTAAGCGGGATTCCCTCTTTTTTTTATAGACAACCTGCCGCCAAAGTTCCCGCTTCCTTTCCTCCGGTTGATGGAATCCCCCGGGGTGTAACCCGCGTACAATACGCGCAGCCAACTTAATCTCCCTACTTTTTTTGGGGTAAGCTTGCAACAGCTTATCTAAGCTTTCTTTTTCAACAATTTCCCTGAAATCATCGTCAAGAATAAAATCGTCGGTGGTATATTTTTTATATTTCCCTTTCATTGAAATCATGCTCTATACCTTAATGAGTAGAAAAATGAAAAATCTGGACAGGATTTTTGAAAAAAAATATTTTTTTTCAAAAATGAACGTTTGAAACACACAAGAGCCCGAGCCAAAAATTAAACTACTCCCCTTTCCCAAGGGTCTTCTCCACCTCTTCCCTGATTCTTTTTACAGAGCGGTAAACAGATTTGTAACACGAATCAACCGAAATATGGAGCATATCTGCAATCTCTTCATAAGGTACCCCGCTATCGAACCGTAAAAAAATGATCTCCTGCTGTTTAGGCGGAAGCCGGCCTATCGATTCCCTTACTGCCTGGTAAAGCTGTTCGAAATTTTCTTTTTCAGAAATGCCCTGCTCTGAACTTGTATAATAGTCGAACTGCCAATCTTGAATTTTATTCGTCAGAAGCGTATTTTTTTGTTTTGCAAGGTCGTAAAAAAGCTGGTGGCGGAAAGCGCCCATCAAATATGCGGTAAGGTTTTTAACTTTACCAATCCCTTTCCTGTTTTGGATTAAATTAAAAAAAACAGTTTGGATCGAATCTTCAACGGTTTGTTTGTCCGGGGTGTGCTTTAGTCCAAAAGTAAACAACCGGTCGTAATAATGAAAATATATGGTTGCCAGGGCGTCTTTATCGCCTTTGTCGATAAATTTATTCCAGGCTTCCATACAATTATTATTTTTTGTTAGCTCCACAGGTTATTTATTTTCTAAGAAAGTGCAATTATACAAAAAAATCAGGTGAAGTGGAGTTTGATTCATTACAAAACGTAAAAAAAGGAAACCTGAAACAAAGGTATCAACCCGACAATCTTGAAAACAAAACTAAAGGCAGGTTGGGTGGGCTTAACCCTTGCAGCACAGCGGGGAAGCATAAGGGGATTTAATGCCCTCACATGTTTTTCCGGCTTATTCACGGCGTGACTCAAAGGCACACCGTGAATGGCACAAATCGAACCGAAATAGCCAATCGGGCATATTTTTCCCCGTTTAGCCGGAAACCGCGCGGTTTTAGGTGTCCCAAAAAACCACCGAACGCCAGTGAGGTTAAGTTCAATATTCTGTATAAGTAATGGCTGGGAAAGTGCTAAACATCAAGGTCCTTAGCCCACTCAAACTGCACAGCGGTTTGATAGAAAACTACCACGCAGTCTGCCACTACTCATACAATTTACTGTTGTGGTGCATTATAACACACGGCTTCAAAATTCCACAATATTCAATTAAATCTAAAAATTTAATATAAATTTGTATCCAATCAGATACAATTTGTATGTACTTCATCGAGAAAACGATAGAATTTGATAAATGGCTTAGGAAACTGAAAAACCTGAAAGCCAAAGCAAAAATCCTGTTCCGAATTCAGAAAATAGAAGATGATGGACATTTTGGAGACTGTAAACCTGTTGGCGATGGAATTAGGGAATTGCGAGTGGATTTCGGGAAAGGACATCGGATTTACTTCAAAGAAAAAGATGGAAAAATAATTGTTCTACTAATTGGTGGGAACAAATCAACTCAACAAAAAGACATTACGAAAGCGAAAGAAATCTGGGGGAAATTAAATAAATAGAAAACATGGGAACTTCAAAATTTGACATAGCAGAATATTTGGACAGTAAAGAAATGATTGCAGAATATCTCAATACTGTTTTAGAAGAGGGAGATAACGCAGATGTGATTAATGCAATTGGACATATTGCAAAATCAATAGGAATGACCAAAATATCGGAAGAAACTGGATTGAGCAGGTCGAGTCTATACAAAGCATTGTCGGACGGAGCCAAACCTCAATTTGCGACAATAATGAAAGTCTTGAAAGCAATCGGAGGACAAATCCAAGTGAATCCAATATCCGTCTAAAAAAATAACGCACCACAACATTTTAGGAATTAACCCACATTGCGAGTTTCTCTCCCCGAAATTATAAAAATCTGTTGATAACCCCTGTTTTTATCAACAATTTCAACTCACGGTATTTGCATTTGGTTGGTTCCCAGGTGTTTTTGATTTGCCTTGTTTTTGCTTTTCCAATGTAGTCCTACCTGGGGTGTTGACAATTAGCAAGTTAGGTTGTAAACTTGCAGTATGTTTATCAAGCCGTTTCCAAAATATAACAAGACCACCAAAGAGCGGTACACCGTTTACCGCCTATGCGAAAGTTACCGTTTTGACGGGCACATCCGCCACCGCACCATCATTGGTTTCGGCAAGTTAGACGAACTACCCGAAGAGGGGCAGAAGAAGCAACTTGCCCTGCGTATCGAAGAAATGCTAAAATATGGTGTAAACTATCTTTCAATAGGTGCGATTGAAGAAAAAGTAGAAAAGCTTGCCTTGTATTTTTACAACGAGATAAAAAAGAAAGGA
>JACDJB010000820.1_pt1 | contig 28158 bp, 27 predicted proteins | sample 7454121 | NCBI WGS metagenome assembly JACDJB01 (sample SAMN14253290, study PRJNA609438) | sludge metagenome | isolation source: sludge after 25d culture with pyrite | collected 2018-12-20
AAGCGTAAATTTATAACTAAAAATTGAATAAAACATTTTAATGAAAAGGCATTTCCTGCTTTTCACCCTGAAATTGGCATCGAAAAAATAAAACAACTGAATTTATATATTACAAACCACTGATACAATGCAGAGTAAATATCAAACAAAATAGTATACGTTTAAAACTTCCTAAGATTAATTAACTTTTTTTAACCCGAATGCTCAAAGGCAATCATAAATAGTCTGGTGCATTGCAGTGCGGATGTTCAGGTTATAAAGCTGAACGCTGTTGCGCGTCGGGTAAACCCGGTTTGATAAAAATATGAACAGAGTTCCATTATTGGGATCAGCCCAGGCTATTGTTCCGGTGTAGCCCGTGTGCCCGAAGCTGTTTTGGCTGGCATCCACAGCCGGATAGGCATCTTTGAGCTTTTGCTTATGATTGTCAATCAGTGGCTTATCAAAACCAAGCGCCCTGCGATTATTACTGTTTGGGAATTGCCGCCTGATAAACTCATCCATTGTTTTTTCCGAAATAAACCGTTTTCCCCCATAATATCCTTTCTGAAGGTACATCTGAAATACTTTTGCCAGATCGTTTGCAGTGCAGAACAATCCGGCATTTCCCGAAACACCGCCGAGCAGAGCGGCGCCTTCGTCGTGAACAAATCCTCTCAGTTTTTCATTTCTGAAAAAATCATCTATTTCTGTCGGAATTATTTTGCTTAGCGGAAAATGCAGGTAGGGATTGTAGGTGATCGACCAACCTCCCAGCGGACGAAAAAAGGTCTCTTTGAGATATTCTTCGTAATTCATTCCGGTCAGATTTGCAATAATTTCCGGATAGATGTGAAAACTCAGGTCTGAATAGACATATCTTTTGGAAGACAGCAACTTTGCAGTGCGAATGGAGTCGAGGAAACGCTGCTTGAAATTATTGTTGACATAGAGATGCTCAGAAACTCTAACCTGAAACTGCTCAGACGGCTGATTTGCAAAAACATCACGACTGAGATTCTTCTCTTCATCTAATCCCAACTGCCAGTTTGGAATTCCGGCAGGGAGCAGCGCCTGATGGGTCAGAAAATCGCGCAGCGGCAACTTGCCTCTTACCGTCCCCGAAAAATCGCTCCAGTATGTACTGAACGGCTTGTCAAGATCGATTTTCCCTTCGTCAACCAGCTTCATCAAACCGGGCAATGCAGCTGTAACCTTCGTCAGCGATGCCAAATCGTAAAGATTGTCTTCTGTTACTTTCTGCTCGTTTTCATAAGTATGAAAACCGTAACATTTATGCAGAATCACATTCCCGTCTTTTGCAATTAACACCTGGCATCCGGGATAGGCTTCATTCTCCAACCCAAGAATTGCCAGTGAATCAATTTTTGAAAAAAGTTTCTTCGAATTTATGCCAACCTCTTCAGGAATTGTGTATGCCAGCGTTTTACAGTTTTCAACAACAATTCCATCGCCGGATTGAAAACGTTTATCTATCGTTACGGGCAGTTTCCCGGAAACATCGAAAGCGCCAAAAAGCATCTGTGCAGCCAACTCCTGCGTCAGAGGATTATTTTGATAGGCAACTGCCAAACCCCTGGCATGATGAACATTTTCAAAATGTTTCAATGCGTATGCATTGCCAAAAAACATCGTGATGACCCTGTTTTCGCGAATAAAATCAGCCAGCAGATTTCGCTGTATTTCAGTCGTTCCATATTTTGATCCGGGGAAAAGATTAATCCCCATAACCCCGACAATAACCAGATTGTAATTATCCATTCTGGAACGAAGATTTGCAGCTTCAAGCGCCGAAGCATTCTTCCCCAAAAAGAAATGGTCAACTTTGGTGTATTTGTCCAACATTTTTTGAAAAGGCGTAATACTTTCAGCACCAAGCACTACAGATGCAATGTTCAAATTTGCCAGATTCTCGATGGGCAATGCTTCCTGATTAACCAGAACCGTCAATGCTTCTTTAATCAGTTTGCGGTTGGTTACTTCAAAATCGGGTGAATTGAGTCGTACAGTCAGTTCTTTCAGATTTGAAGGTTCATAGATGTGCAGTCCTGCCCACCGCTTGGCAGCCAGTACTCTTCTACATTTTTGTTCAATCTCCTGTTTGGTGATTTTTCCGTTCTCCAACCCTTTTTTCACCGATGCAACGGCTTTGCCTAAATCGGGAACAAACTCAACCATGTCATTTCCGGCTCTTAATGCCTCCAGCTCCGTATTTCCCTTTGCGCTCCGGACTCCTTTCATATTAACTGCATCGGTGATTACCAAACCGTTATAACCTATTTCCTTTTTCAAATAACCGTCAATTATTTTTTTCGAAAGCGAAGAAGGTACTCCTGAATCATCAAGCGCCGGCACGTTGAGATGCGCCGTCATTATTCCCGAAATACCCATTTCGGAGAAATAGCGAAAGGGAAAACTTTCCACCGACTCAATCCGCTCTTTTGGATGTTTTATCAGTGGCAGCACATGATGAGAATCCATTTCGGTATCACCATGCCCGGGAAAATGCTTTGCCACCGGCAAAACTCCTGTATCCTGCATACCGCTTGCCAGCCACCACGCTTTTTGCGTAACATTAACTTTGTCTTCTCCAAACGAACGAAAATTGATAACCGGGTTTTGCGGATTGGTATTAACATCAGCCACCGGAGCAAAATTCATGTGTATTCCCATCATTTTCATCTGTTTGGCAATATTCTGCCCCATCTGATAAATGTAAGCGGAATCCTGCACAGCTCCGAGAGTTTGCGCATACGGAAATGCCATCACACTGTCTGTGCGCATGGCAATTCCCCACTCTCCGTCAATGGCAATCAGAAGCGGAACTTTGGAAGCCGCCTGAAAATTGTTAATCCAGTCAGCCGTTTTCACCGGACTTCCCTGCATAACCAAAAGCCCTCCCGGTTTATAAGTTTTTATCACTTCAATCATCGCTTTTGCCGCTGCATCATTCTGATTGGGATAAACCGCAACCATCATCAGCTGAGCAATCTTTTCATCAATGGTCATCAGTTCCATCTGCTCATTCACCCACTGGTCATCCTGCAAAATCAGAAATGGCGGCTCTCCCGTTGGCGGAACAACTTCAGAAAACAGTTCTGCATTGAAGCCTGCCATGAAAAGAAATAAAATCAAAGCTTTGAAACAGTATTGCATTTTCCGGTTTTTTATAATCATCAAGAGCGTAAAACTACAAAAAGATTTATTCAACAAAAATAATCGAACGCGCTCTGAAAAGTATTTTGTAATGAAAACACTATAACCGGAAGACACAAAAAGAAAATAGGCAATTATTGCGATATACATTTTGGATATAACTGGCGAAAACTTTAGCTTTGCAGACTGTGTACGTTCACGGAATCTGTTTAAATTTTATCAAAATGAAAAGAATATCACTTATTGCACTGGCTTTCATCGTAATACTTGCTGCCTGTTCGGGTGGCGGACAAAAGTCAGAAACAACAAAATCAAAAGACATGTTTACAGGAGCCAAGGGAGAAGTCAGACTGATGACACTTGATCCCGGTCATTTTCATGCTGCATTGGTACAAAAAACCATGCTGGATCAAATTGACCCCACAGTTTATATTTTTGCGCCGGAAGGACCGGAATTACAGGGGCATCTGAACTTAATCAACAGTTACAATGTCCGGAAAGACAACCCAACATCATGGGATACAAAGATTTACACCGGACCGGATTATTTTGAAAAAATGTTATCCGAAAAACCAGGAAATGTAATGGTAACTGCCGGAAACAATGCGAAAAAGGCAGATTACATTCTGAAAACCGTGGAAGCGGGAATTAACGTTCTTGCCGATAAACCTATGGTTATTTCGCCGGAAGAGTTTCCAAAACTTGAGCAGGCTTTTAAAGTGGCTGAAGAAAACGGGGTAATGTTGTATGATATTATGACTGAGCGATATGAAATAACTACCATTATTCAGCGTGAATTGTCGATGATTCCTGAAGTTTTTGGAACGCTTCAGGCAGGAAGCCCGGAAGAACCGGCGATAACCAAGGAGAGCGTTCACCACTATTTCAAATATGTTTCAGGAAATCCGCTGATTCGTCCGGCATGGTATTACGATGTGAAGCAACAGGGCGAAGGCATTGTTGACGTAACCACCCATCTGGTTGATATGATTCAATGGGAAGCATTCCCGGAAGTTACGCTCAAAAAGGAAGATGTGGAAATTGTTTCGGCAAAGCGCTGGACTACCGACATCTCACCGGAAATGTTTAAAAAAAGCACCCACCTGGATGAATACCCCGATTATCTGAAGAAGGATGTGGATGGCGAAACGCTGAAAGTAAATTGTAACGGGGAAATTATTTACAAGCTAAAAGGAGTTCATGCTAAAGCTTCGGTAATCTGGAATTTTCAGGCTCCCGAAGGCACAGGCGACACCCACTATTCCATTATGCGCGGCACAAAAGCCAATCTGATTATCAGACAGGGACAGGAAGAAAATTTTCAACCAACAATTTATGTTGAACCGGCTGCCGGTGAAGATATTAACCAGTTTGCAGCTTCACTGGACAAAGCAATCAACTTGAGCATGCAAACCAAATATCCGGGACTTATTCTCCGTAAATTGAATGACAGGCTCTGGACAATCGACATTCCTGAAGAATATAAGGTGGGACATGAAGCTCATTTTGGGCAGGTTGCCAAAAAATATTTAGATTTTCTTGTGCAGGGGAAAATGCCCGAATGGGAAGTTCCAAACATGATTGTAAAGTATTATACAACTACCGAAGGAATGCGGGCAGCTATGAAGTAGCGTGAATCAAGCTCAAAATATCAGAATGTTAAGTAAATGATGAACAATCTGACACCGGAGCTTGAACATTCTGATATTTACTCTCTTATAACAAAATCACTTCTCGGACACATTGCTTAAAAATAAAAACCAGTTTCCGGTTATTTTTTTCGAATGATTGTCAGTCCGTCCCGTAATCGCAAAATAACCTTTTCAATATGCGAATTGTTTTTTGTTACTAATCAGTTTGATATAACTCGGGAATCCAGGAAAATTTTCTGTTAACTCTCTTCTTTCAGAATAATCAAACCTCTCAGAACAAAAGTTTTTTCTCCACTACCATTATCTGACAGGTTTTTCCTATGCAATCCCTTGCCCTCTTTTCCGTGTTTGCCCATTCCTCTGCCTTCACCTTGACCACGATTGGGATTATCGCTGTCATGCTCACCCATTACTTCTTTCAAAACGCCTGTGATAGTGAGATCGCTCCCCATTTGCTCTTGCATAAATGTACCAATCCTCTCTCCTGCTTCCACTCTAATAATAAGATTTTCGCTGCTGCCCATCAGCTGGCATCGTTTGCCCGCGTGTTGCTGGCAAACGTGCACCACAGTTCCTTTTACTGTCACTTCCGTGTCAAGAAGATCTGCAGCATTTTCCAAAAGCTCGTCAACTGAGTAAACAACATCCTGAGCCATATTGCTCTCACCAATATTTTCTACATGAACGCTTTTTCCATCAATATTTTGAATACTCCTTCTTCTATTTCCACAGCTTGTTAGAAGAGCAACGATGAAAATAAGCAAACTAATTCGTTTCATTTTATTTTTCACTTAAAATAGTTATTCAAATATAAAAAAGAGCAAAGAATAGTGGAATAATCACGCCTGCAAGAGTGAGCCACCACCCCCTTCGTGCAAATCCAAACTTCCCTTTCATCAAAAACAAACCGGAGACTGCTACAAACAGCAATATAAACGCCATCCCATCGCTCGCCCATTTCCAAAGAGTGCCAACGGTTGACCTGTGCAATCTGTTCATCTCAAAGAGAACGGGGCGACGCTGCAAATAATTTAAATTTGCCTTTCCGTTTTCAGGATTAATAACAACTTCCCCATTTTCAATGAAGACCTTAATTTCACCTTTATTATTGATAAAATGCTTTTTATACACAATGAAATCATTAAGTTGAAAAAGGATTTCTTTTAACAAATGCGCATCTACTGTAGTTTGAGGGTTAATTGGTGTTTGAAAATCCACATTAATAATTCTATAATCGGGATTAAAATCATGCTGATGGTTTAAAAAAATTCCGGAAAGGCAGTAAACTACAGTCATCCCGACAATGAAATATCCTAAATCACGATGCAGGGGCCTAAGCAGTCTGCGGATTCTTTGAAAATTCATATTTTTTGTCTTTAGTTTAAGAACAAGTAAAATTAATGAAGTTATTCAGAAAAATAGCTCTAAAAAATTGAGATTTTATTTAAATTTAACTAATCAGCAGGAACTCAGTTTCCGGTTATTTTTTTCGAATGATTGTCAGTCCGTCCCGCAAAGGCAAAATAACCTTCTCAATGCGCGAATCATTTTTTACAGTTTCGTTGAATTTAATAATTCCCTTTGTTTGTCGGTCGTTTGCAACTGTGTCTTCAAGCACTTTACCGCTCCAGATGGTATTGTCGGCAAGGATAAAACCGCCCGGACGAACCTTATCAAAGACCAGATTAAAATAATCTACATATTCGCGCTTGTCAGCATCCATATAGACCAGATCGAAAGTTTCGGACAGGGTTGGGATAATCTCTTTGGCGAAACCGATGAACTGAAAGATTTTATCATCCAAGCCAGATTTTATAAAATACTTTTGGGCAATTTCCCTGAGTTCATCATCCAATTCAATGGTAAAAAGTTTTCCGTTTTCCTGCAACCCCTTTGCCAGGCAGATTGCCGAATATCCGGTAAAAGTGCCCAATTCCAGAATACGCAGCGGATTTATCATTTTTGAAATCATTGTCAGCGCCTGTCCCTGCAAATGCCCCGACAGCATTCTTGCGCCCGGTACTTTCAGGTGAGTTTCCCTGTCAAGCTCCTTCAGAATTGGGTCTTCCGCCTCAATATGCTCCAAAATATAGTTTTCTATCTCCCTCCCGGAAACCATTACAGCTCTCCCCTACTTTATGAATTTTACCTGTAAACCAACAGACTCATGCGTTTTTCATCAAGCACTTCGTTGGCAACTTCCATCAAATCGGAAGGCGTTACCCTTTCAATTTTTTTCAAGATAGTCTGAATCGTATCCACTTTATCAAAAACCAGATAACTTTTCCCGATTCCCAACATTAAATCCTCATAATTCTCTCCGGATATTGCAATTTGCCCCATTAACTGTTTTTGTGCCTTGCTCAATTGCAGCGTACCAAGATTTTTTTCGCGAAGAAGTTTGAATTCCTTCAATACAATATTAATTGCTTTCTCCAGATTTTCGTGTTCAGTTCCGAAATATACACTGAACAACCCCGTATCCGAATAAGCAGTATATCCCGATTCAATATTGTATGCCATTCCCTTGCGTTCGCGCAATGCCAGATTCAGCCTTGAATTCATTGCCTGACCGCCTATAATGTTGTTCAGCAGCACCATGGCTATACGCTTGGGGTGCATAATATCCAAAGCAATATTTCCCATTACGCAATGCGCCTGAAAGGTATCTTTACGGGTAATCCGTTTATCGGGTGAATAGTTTTCAAATCGTTTTCGCCCGTTTAGGCGGATATTTGTTTGGGCAAAACCAAAATACTTTTCCACATATTTCTTCAGCTGTTCAAAATTGATTTTCCCAACCGAAGAAATTACCATCTGATCGGTGTGATAGTTGTTGGCAGTGAAGCGAATAATGCTTTCACGATCAAATCCGGCAATACATTCCGGTGTTCCGAGAATATTCCGGGCGATGGGATGACCGTCAAAAACCAGTTCTTCAAAATCGTCAAAAATCAGTTCAGCGGGCGAATCCTTATATGAATTAATCTCTTCTAACACCACCTCTTTTTCACGTTTCAGCTCTTTTTCGGGGTAAATACTGTTAAAAAGAATATCACTCAGCAACTCGGCAGCCCGTCCATAAAACTCAGCAAGAAAAGTGCTGTAAAGGATAGTCTCTTCCTTTGTAGTATAGGCATTCAGTTCACCTCCCACATCCTCAATGCGGCTCAAAACGTGAAATGCCTTTCTCTTTTTGGTTCCCTTAAAAACCGAATGTTCAATAAAATGTGCCAATCCATGCTCATCCGGCTCCTCGTCACGCGAACCGGTGTTAATAAGAATACCAAGATGCCCCACAGGTGAGTCGGTGGGTTTGTGAATAAGCCGGATTCCGTTGGGAAGTGTATATGTCAAAAAATCAGCTCTGTTCATTTGATAAAAATACGATTGCAAAAGTAACAAAAGTAAAGCGCCCGGCAAATAACCGGGAGCCTCGTTTAATTTTTAGACAGTAATTACACTTTGAGTAAAAAAATATTTGTGTATTTAAAAAAATGCTTACTTTTGCAGCACCAAAAAACAAGGAGGTGCCATAGCTCAGTAGGTAGAGCAACGGACTGAAAATCCGTGTGTCCTTGGTTCGATTCCGAGTGGCACCACAAAAAGGGAGATTTTGCAAAAAGGCGATCTCCTTTTTACTTTAGGTTCTTCTTGCTTTTTTCGGACAAAATCGCAAACTTGCATTTTGGCACAAATTCAAAAGGAATCACATCAGTTTAGAATGTTCTTTTAAAATATTTATTTAGGGGCCCATAGCTCAGCCGGTTAGAGCACCTGACTCATAATCAGGGGGTCGCTGGTTCAAGCCCAGCTGGGCCCACAAAGGCAATAAGGGGCAAGCTTCAGCCTGTCCCCTTATTTAACAAATTCAATTTTCATTTTATCTTTTAAAATCCTCCCCCCTTTACTGTATAGCAATCAATAGCTTAGTGCTTTAAGTTTCGTATTTGTAAAAATTAGAATTTACAGAAATTATGTCCATGAAAAAACAGAAGCATGTAGTTATTCATTTATCACAAAAAGCAAAATGATTTCCGGTTATGAGCAGTACAAGAAATGGATTCCATAAAAATAGGCTGCCGGAGCCATACCTTTGAAATAAAAAACAAACAAGAAACAGAGCTTGACATAGATCGGGAAGCATTCAGTACATCAACAGGATAGACTGGATACGAAAGTTGTGAAATTGGTTTTTCATCATTAAATTAAACCAGTCAATCTAAAACGAACTTGTTGAATATTACTATTCCAATCTGCTGGCTAATAAGGAGTACTTTACGGTAACGAAATATCAAATTGCTTAGTATTTATCTATAAGGTTCTTAGTATTCATTTTCTAATTTTAATTTATTCTTTAAATACTTTCTTATAAAATTATAATTATAAATTTTCATCACTTATTTGAACATACTATTATATTGCTTGTTGTTATCGTGTGTCCAAATCTCTGTTGAGGTTTCTACTACAAGGGTTAAAATTTGTAAATAAAAAGGGTTAAAATCTATTTAAAATGTTACGAGAATGGGAGTGACAGTAGGTTTACCTGTATTCAAAACACATAAATTATCGCAAATTGCTCCCATTTATCTCCAAAAGAATTATAATGAATATTTTTAACGAAGAAAATAATTTTTCCTTAAAAGAAGGGTTCTTTTATTCAATTAATATTCTAATAAAACAGAGAGGTTTATATTATAATAATCCAATATGTTTCTGCTTATATGCAAGCAAAAAAGTTCTTTCACGGAAATTGTCTTCTATTTTTCAACAAGTGAATTTTACATTTTATGTCTCTGGCATAAGATTCGATTTTCATGATTACCAATTACTACAATTTGCGCAACATCTTTAATTACTCCACATAAAATTAATAAAAGGGGTTTTGAAATCTTACTCTACTATTCAGCAAAAACTGTAAAATGTTGTAAAAATGGCTCGAAAAAGACTCAGTAAAAATCAAATTCTTCAAGTTCTTGAAAAATATAAAAATGGTTTTTCCATTAAAGAAATAATTGAAGAATACAGCATAAGCCAGGCTACTTTTTATAATTGGAAAGCAAAATATGGCGACACCGGAGTTCGATGTTCTCAGGAACTTAAAACACTAAAAGAAGATAACGAACGCTTAAAGCGTATGTTTGCTGATATAAGTCTTGAGAACATAAAGCTAAAAGCACTTTTGCAGAATTTACAAAGCCATCATTAACAATAACATATATGATTAAAAACTATTGACTTGTTATATTTTTTCCCCAACCAAACAATTTATTATGTATTCGACAAAACCAGTTTATGAATGGTATGCTGTATATACCAGAGTGCATCACGAAAAGAAAATTTTCCAATTGCTTCAGGAAAAGAATATTGAATCTTATCTCCCTCTTATAAAAACCATGAAGCAATGGAGCGATCGAAAAAAGTGGATTGAAGAGCCACTTTTCAAGTGCTATTTGTTTGTAAAAGTGAGTTACCTCGAATATTTTAAAGTGCAAAATATACCCGGGGTGGTTAACTATGTTTGTTTTGGAGGAATACCTCAAAAAATTCCTGAAACTCAAATCGAAAACATTAAGACACTAATAAGTCAAAAACGGGAAGATATTGTAATAACACGCGAAAATATTATGGAAGGCTTAAAAGCTGAAGTTATTTTTGGCCCCTTAAAAGGATTAAAGGGAGAAGTTGTTCAAATTTGCGGACAATCAAATATACTAATCAGACTGAGGGCAATGAACTGTTGCCTGTATGTCAAAATTTCCAAAGATGAGATAAAAGTTTTAAAATCAGCAGAAGCCAACAACGAACAAACAGTTTCAAAAAAAGTCTTAAAGTCCTGCAAGTAGTCAGATAGAAAATACTCCTGTGCGGATACAATAATAATTCAATTGCTCCTGCTAAATTAGTAATTCCCCTACTCCATCCTTATCCTTCAACTGCTAAGTTCATTACCCTACTTTTAAATCACCTTCATAAGGGTTATAACAATTCAAAAACATGCACTCAAGCATATAAAAGCACATATACGGAATACTTATTTTAATTATATTCACTATGAACACAGAGACTTCACAAGCAGAACAGCTTAGAATCTTCATTTCTGAAGTAACCTTTACCGATATTGATAAAATAAAAAAAGACACAATGATATTCGATGAAGGTTTGTTCGATTCTCTGGGATTTCTCTCGCTGGTTGGTTACCTGCAAGATGAATTTGGGATTGAGGTAGAGGGTGATGAATTGAACGAAGAAAACTTTGAATCAATAGACGCTATTGTTGCATTTATTGAAAATAAGAAAAAACATCAAAAAGTTTAAACAATGTGTGGTATTGCCGGATATTTTGACAGGAGCCTAAAGGCTGACACCCAGACAGTCAACAACATGTTGACCCGCATTCATCACAGAGGTACTGATGAGTATGGAATTTACACCGATGATAACATTGGAATAGGCAGTGTAAAGCTAAGGACAAAAAATATAGCTGAAGATCAGCAGCCTATGTCAAATGAAAAATCAAATCTTTGGATTGTCTGTGATGGAGAGGTTTTTAACAACACAGAGCTACGCAATGAGCTTGAAAGAAAAGGGCACATTTTCAAAACAGAAAGTGATACCGAAGTAATCATTCATTTATATGAGGAGTATGGTGAAAAATGTCTTCCGATGTTAAACGGTCAATTTGCTTTTATCATCTGGGACAATAATAAAAGAGAATTATTTATGGCGCGCGACCAGATTGGTATCAGACCGTTATTTTACTATCACTCCACCAATTTATTTGTGTTCGGTTCTGAAATAAAAGCAATATTTGAACATCCCAAAGTGAGTCGATCAATTTCTGCTGAAGGCATCAACGAAACTTTTACTTTCTGGAGTACCATAACCCCTTCAACTGTATTTGAAAATATTAAGGAATGCCCGCCCGGACATTTCATAAAAGTAAATAACCGGCAAATAGAAGTCAATAAATATTGGCAGCTAGCTTTTGCAACTAAAGAGAACTATTTTCAAGGTAGCCTTGAGGATGCTGTAGCAACATTTGATCTCCTTTTCTACGATGCGGTAAAAATCAGGATGAAGACCGATGTTCCTGTTGCAGCATACCTTAGCGGCGGCATCGATTCGTCCATAATAGCGGCTTACATGAAAAAGATCAATCCGGGTATTTTAAAAACATTTTCCGTCGGTTTCGCCGACAAAGAGTTTGATGAATCGCACTTTCAAAACATTGTATCCAAATATTTTAGTACAAACCATAATGGGATAAGATGTACAACAAAAGAGATAGCCGAAAACTTTCCTAAAGTTGTGTGGTACAGTGAAACTCCATTGCTCAGAACATCACCATCCCCCATGTACAGTTTATCAAAACTGGTGCATGATGACAATATGAAAGTTGTAATTACCGGAGAGGGCGCTGATGAATTATTGGCTGGTTACAATATTTTCAAAGAAAATAAAATACGTCATTTTTGGTCAAAATTCCCGAATTCGAAAATCCGTCCCTTACTGCTAAGAAAGCTCTATCCATACATTCCGGCACTTCAAGGCACCAATCTGAATATTCTTAGAATGTTTTATGCGTACAAATTAGAAGAAACCAGCTCACCAATTTATTCTCATTTACTACGGTGGAAAAACACATCTAATATTAACAAGCATCTCAGCTCGCAAATGCTGGAAAAGTTATCTTCATTTGATCCCTATTCTAATCTCCTGAAAAATCTAAATGGGAATTTGGATAATCTTGACCCTTTGGCAAAAGCACAATATATTGAAATGTCAGTTTTCCTGAGCGGATATTTACTGTCATCGCAGGGCGACAGGGTGGGAATGGCAAATTCAGTTGAAGGAAGGTATCCTTTTTTAGATCACCGGATTATTGAGTTTTGTATTTCATTGCCTCCCGATTATAAATTAAAGGGACTAAATGAAAAAGCGCTTTTAAAAACGCTTATGAAAGGAAAATTGCCTGACGAAATTTTAAACAGACCCAAACAAGCTTACAGAGCGCCTATTGTCAGCTGTTTTTTCGGGAATGATGCTCCTGGGTATGTGAAAGAGGTTCTCTCACCCGAGGCGTTGTTGGAAGCAAATATTTTTGATCCCAATTCAGTTTCCAGGTTGATGAATAAAATGAATTCTGCCAAAACATACTCCGAAATTGACAGCATGGCAATTACTGCCATAATATCTACACAGTTGTTGTACAAACAGTTCATTAAAGAATTTGAGCACCTGAGCATTAACTAAATAATTAATTACATTTCAGATATAAACTTGAATTATATGTCAATAAAGCCACTATTTTCAAAAAGCATTCTAAAGCTGAGCGATATAAACCAAACGGTTACAAATATTACTCAAAGACTTAAACATGACATACATAATGAATTGAAAAGGAAGGGAGCCATTATCGGAATAAGTGGAGGTATTGACTCATCAGTCACATTAGCTCTAACTGTAAAAGCGCTTGGTTCAGATAAAGTTATTGGAATTCTCATGCCAGAAAAGGATTCAAGCCCCGACAGTAAAAGACTTGCTCTTAAACTCGCAACAAAATTCAATGTGAAAACAGTTGAGAAGAACATGACTGCTTCGTTAAAAGGTTTCGGTTGCTATGAGAGACGGGACGAAGCAGTAAAAATGGCGATTCCTCAGTTTAACCCTGAAAAAGACAAGTTTAAAATTGAATTGAAGCAGAGCATACGCAATATGAAACTACCTCCAGTGTTTTATGTTACCGTATATTTTGCAAACGGTACAACAGAAAGTAAAATTTTACCAGCAAAAGCCTATTCACAAATTGTTGCTGCATCAAACTTCAAACAAAGAAGCCGTATGTCGATGCTCTATTACCACGCAGAAAGCAGAAATTATGCGGTGGTTGGAACGCCAAATTTGCATGAGGTCAAACAAGGTTTTTTTGTGAAGTACGGAGATGGGGGTGCTGACGTTATGCCCATCGGGCATCTGTTTAAAACACAAGTTTATGAGCTGGCTGCTCATTTAGGAGTGCCTGACGAAATTATAGAACGAACTCCAACTACCGATACATATACCGCAGAGCAAACACAAGAAGATTTCTTTTTTCAGCTTCCGTTTGAAATTATGGATCTTGTTTGGTATGGTTGGATAAACGGCTATCCGGCTGAAGAAGTAGCACTTACCATGGAGTATCCGGCGGAGGATATAATGGCTATATATGCCAGTTTCGAAAGAAAAGTGAAAAACACTGAATATTTAAGAAGACCGCCTATTTTTTATTAATTAATTTTAGAAGTCATCTGTTGCAGAGAAAAATCACCTTCAGAACAGAAGGAACAGACTGTTTCAAACCTGAATTTTGGAATTTATCAAATATGCCGAACGTTGTTCAATACTTATTCGAGCACACTGCTGAGCTTAACAAAGATTTTGTTTTAGGAAAAAGGGAAGTAGTGTCATTTTCTGAACTTTACATCCAAAGTTTTCAAATGGCGTCTTATCTGTCAACAACTTATGGAAGTCAGAACAACATTGTTTTGGTAAGTGACAACAATAGATTTTTTTTAATCACCTATCTGGGGATTATGCTTTCTGGAAATATTTGTGTACCGCTCGATCCATCTATTGAAAAAGACAATTTTGAATACATAATGCAGAAGATTAACGGAGTTGCCTGCTTTATGGAAAAAAGAGTACTTGCCAGATTAAGCCCGGTATCAGAAAAAACAATTACTGAACAGGAATATATTATTCTGATTGAGCATCAGGACATTTATATACCGCCGCATTCATTCAACTCCGGATTGCCGGCTCAGATTATATTCACCTCCGGTTCAACTGGTCGCCCGATGGGCGTTGTGCTGAGCCACAGGAATATTATATCAAACACAAATTCCATAATCAAGTATCTCAAGTTAAATGAAAATGATATTATGGAAGTAGTACTTCCATTTTATTACTGCTACGGTCTGTCACTGCTTCATACACATTTACGCGTTGGCGGCTCGCTTGTTTTGAATAATAATTTTATACTTACTGCAACTGTAATTAAAGATATTAACCAGTATAAATGTACCGGATTTGCAGGTGTTCCAAGTCACTTCCAAATTCTTCTTAGAAAATCGCCTAATTTCAAAAAAACAGAGTTTCCTGATTTGCGCTACGTAACACAGGCAGGCGGAAAATTACACACTGTTTTTATCGAAGAATTCATTAACTCATTTCCTGATATTCATTTTTATGTAATGTATGGGCAAACCGAAGCAACAGCACGACTCTCATATCTAGATTACAAGGAGTTAGATCATAAAATAGGATCAATTGGCAAAGGAATTCCAGATGTAAAACTACAAGTGGTTGACGAAGAAAACAATCCGGTAAAACCCGGTGAAATTGGTGAAATTATTGCACAGGGAGAAAACATAATGCTTGGTTATTACAATGATTTGGAAAACACCAAAAAAGTTATCAGAAATGGATGGCTATATACCGGTGATATGGGAACAACTGATAGCGAGGGGTATATCTATCTTACAGCACGAAAAAAAGAAATCATTAAGATAATGGGCAAAAGAGTAAGTCCAAAAGAAATTGAAGAAGTTCTGGTTTCTTTTCCTGATGTTGTTGACTGCACAGTTGAATTGATTCACGATAACATAACCGGTGAAGGGTTAAAAGCGACTGTTGTTTTAAAAGATAATGCAAATGGCAGTATCACGGCAGATATGTTAAAATCGTATTGCAGCAGCAGGCTTGCCCATCACAAAATTCCAAAAGTTGTTGAATTCCCGAAAAGCTTGAAAGTTAGCTCAACCGGAAAAAAAGTAAAAGAAATTTAGCACCCGCAATTGAGAATTATCCATTAATGAAAACCTGGATGACCGGGTCTTTCAGGTACATTTTCTTTTCAGTTAATCATTGTTGTTTAAAAACACTTCAGCTTCAAATCTTAAAAGAACATTATTATGATTTTAAAGAAACAATTGAAAAATGCAATGATGTCCCCTGCCCTCTTGTGGATCGTCGGGCTCGTTGCTTTTTTATGGGTTGTATTCAGAAGCGGAACAAACCCGAAAAGACTGGCTTATCCCTGCCAGCAGGCAGCATTTCCAATTGCTTCAGCCTGGGTAATTTCATTTATGCCGTTAATTATTGTTACCCGAAAATTTTTATATGAAAACAGATTCATATTTCTATCCATTTTAGGATTTACTCTTCTTTTGGGAATTGCATATAAGTTCAGAAATCATGCACAACCTCCCAAACAAGCAGTAGTCCTGCCTGTCTGGGAAAATGAAAATGTTATTTCGGATATTTATGTTTACGAAAATATCCCCAATTCAAAAGGATCGCTGGCGGCCGGAAATGTATCTGTTCCAAACCAATACCTGTCTGACCCTGCTATTGATTCGCTGATTTATCTGATGAGTTTTGGCAAAACTCCATTTTTTAAAACCCATACCGGTCCGGGTGGTATTGTTGGCAATAATGACGTAGTTATTTTGAAATGCAACTTCCAGTGGCGCCACCGGTTAGGCACAAATACAGATAGAATAAAAGGTGTTATCTGGCAGATTTTGAATCATCCGGATGGTTTTAATGGTGAAGTTTTAATTTGTGACAATCAGGAATCACAGAATGGTCCTTCAAACTGGTTGTCCGGATTCAACGATTACAGCAACAATAGCGATGATAAAAACCAATCAATTGTTGATGTGATTAATACATTTAAAGCAAAGGGTTATCCTGTCAATTACTATGCATGGGACTCACTAAATACAAAAATTGTTGCCGAATATAATCAGGGGGACTTAACTGATGGTTATATATTTAACCCGGAAACATTAACTTCTTATCCGAAATTTAAAACACCTAAGGAAAATTATGTTTCTATGAGTTCAGGCATATGGAATAACGTATCCGGAACTTATGACAAAGACAGGCTGACAATCATAAATTTTCCGGTGCTTAAAGCACACGGCTTAGCCGGTGCAACAATTGCGTTAAAAAACTATATCGGATTAATGAACACAACGAAAAGCGAAGAGTGGTATGGCGGAATAGACAATTTTCATTCAAATTATTGTTTTAGTGATTATGCACTGGTGGCAAAAGAAATCAGTATTGCCTGGCCGGATTTAAATATTGTAGATGCAACTTATGTATCTACCGAATCAAACTGGAACTTTAATTCGGGAAATGTTCATCAGAAAACCGTTCTTGCTTCTGTTGATCCGGTAGCAGTATCATGGTATGCTGCCAAATACATTTTAACGCCATTGGCAGAAGATCCTGTCAGGACAAATCCGGATCTGGAAAATGGAGGGAGTGGAGACTATTCCACAATACTGAATCATTGGTGCAATTATTTGAAAAACAATACTGAATTCTCATTCGCAAAAACAGCAGATAAAACTTCAGTATATTCTTTGGAAAGTATTTTGAAAAATACAACAGGAATTGATGAACAATTATCCGAAAAAGTTAAAATATATCCTTTGCCATTTAATCAGGAACTGACCATTTTATCAAAAGCATTTGAAAATAATGCTGTAGGGGTGAAGGTTTTGGACATTAACGGAAGGATTGTCTTTGATGAAATCGCTGACAGCTATGGAAATAAAATTGTATTAAATCTCAGCCATTTATCTCCCGGGAACTACATTTTAAAAATTATTTATCAAAACAACCTGTTTACCAGTGAGAAAATAGTAAAATACTGATTCCCTGCCAAAAGCAGTTTCAAATAAAAGCTGACCTTTAAACGAACTGCAAATCGAAAAATGTTAATAACCCCAAAACAACTCCTAATGATACATTCAGTAAACAAATGTTTAATTATTCAGCTTCCAAAAATCGAGGACCTGCGCGGAAATCTTTCTGTTATTGAAGAGGAAATGCATGTGCCGTTTAAAATTGAAAGAACCTATTGGATTTACGACGTGCCCGGCGGGCAAACGCGGGGTGGTCACGCTTTCAAAAAGCAAAAAGAATTTATTGTGGCTCTTTCCGGAAGCTTTGACGTACATGTTGATGATGGAAACAACAAAAAGGTTTTCTCACTTAACCGCTCTTATTACGGTCTTTTTATACCGGCAGGTATCTGGCGGCAGATGGAAAATTTCTCAACCAATTCGCTTGCTGTGATATTGAGTTCCACAGCTTTTGACGAAGACGACTACATAAGAGATTACAACGCATTTAAGAACCAGAATTATGAAAAATATTACAATTTATAACTGCAGTGTTATTGAATTGTCGAAAATACACAATCCGGCAGGGAACATCACTGTAGTTGAGAATTTGAAAAATATCCCTTTTGACGTTAAACGAATTTTTTACATCTATGATATTCCGGGGGGTGAAGACAGAGGTGCGCACTCTCACAAAGAGTGCAACCAATTTATAATTGCCGCCAGTGGCGCATTTGAAGTTGAATTAAATGATGGTATAAACAAAAAAACAATATCACTAAACCGCCCCTATTTCGGACTGCATATTCCACCCGGCATCTGGGCTGCGGAAAAAGCATTTTCATCAGGTTCTGTTTGCCTTGTTTTAACTTCCCATAAATACGATGAAACTGATTATATAAGGGATTACGAAGAATATATCAAGTGGAGATCAAATGGGAATTAAAAAAGATCCGCTTATTATTTAAAATTGAATATTCACTTTACAGATCATTATTTACTACAAAATAAATTACCAAAGCATTATTTTACTATGAGTATAATGATACATGAATCATCTGATGTGCAATCGCACAGCATTGGAGAATCTACCCAAATTTGGCAAAACTGCATTGTGCTGCCGGAAGCAGTTATTGGCAAAGCATGTAATATCAATTGTTTTGTTTTTATAGAAAACAAAGTGTTCATTGGCGATAATGTAACAATAAAGCCTGGAGTTCAGATTTGGGATGGAATTACCATAGAAGACAATGTTTTTATCGGACCAAATGCAACTTTTACCAACAATCTTTTTCCGCGTTCAAAAAACTATAAAACACCACTTGTGAAAACGGTTGTAAAAAAAGGCGCATCAATTGGGGCAAATGCTACAATTCTTGCCGGTATTTCAATTGGCAGATATGCAATGATTGGCGCCGGATCGGTGGTTACTAAAGACATTCCCGACTACGAATTATGGCTCGGAAATCCCGCAAAACATGTTGGATTTGTTACAGAGGCCGGCGAAGTTCTAACCTTGAGTTTAAAATCTAAGCTTAACGGAAAACAATATCATTGGGAAGACCGGATATTGGTGGAAGACAATAACCAAAAAGAAGAATTCCAATAGTAATCAAAAAAATAAATAGTCAATCCGTGAGTTTAGAAGAAGCCAAATATATTCTGCAGGGCAATAACATCAACATGCGTTTTGTCAGAGAATCGGACGCTAAGTTTATTGTTGATTTAAGAACCGACAAGAAATTAAAGCGTTTTATTTCCTGGACTTCGTCAAGTATTGAGAAACAAACTTTTTGGATCAGGAAATACCTGGAAAGAGAGAAGAAATTAAAAGAGTACTATTTTATTTTTGAAGACGCACAGCACAATCCGTGGGGAACAATACGTATTTATAACCTGACTAAGAGTCATTTTACGATTGGCAGTTGGGTATGTTTACCGGGAGACAATAATAAAATTGCAATAAAAGCCTGGCTGATAGCAATCCGGTTTGGATTTAACAATTTAGGTAAAGAAAGATGCTTGTTAGACGTTCGCAAAAAGAACTACAGCGTGCTTTCCTATATCCGGCTATTTCAACCAGAGTTTATTAAAGAAAATAATTTTCACAAGTACTTCAGTCTTGAGAAAGAGAACTTTCAGGAAAATCAGGACAAGGTGATTAATCTTTTAAATATCAAACTGTAGCAATGATAAAATTTCTCGATTTGAAGGCAATAAACGACAGCTTCAATCCTGATCTTCCGGAAGCAATTAACAGGGTTTTGGCTTCAGGATGGTATTTGCTCGGGAACGAAGTTAAAAGCTTCGAACAGGAGTATTCTGCCTATATCGGATGCAGAAATTGCATTGGCGTCGGCAATGGTTTAGATGCATTGCGTTTAATTTTTAAAGGATACATGGAATTAGGCAAAATGCAGGAAGACGATGAAATAATTGTACCAGCCAACACATATATTGCCTCTATATTAGCTATTTCAGATAACCGCTTAAAACCTGTTTTGGTAGAGCCGGATATTAACACCTACAATATTGATCCTTACAGGATTGAAGAAAAAATAACCAAACGTACCAAAGGAATCTTAATTGTGCACCTGTATGGACAAAATGCCATGCATCCCGAAATTCAGCGTTTAGTTGATAAATACGGGCTGAAACTCATTGAAGACAATGCACAGGCAGCCGGTTGTGAATACGGGAAAAAAAAGACAGGATCACTCGGGCACGCAGCCGGGCACAGCTTCTATCCGGGCAAGAATTTAGGTGCTCTGGGAGATGCCGGAGCAGTTACAACCGACAACAACGAATTAGCTGCTGTAATTAAAGCAATTGCCAATTACGGTTCAGAGAAAAAATATGTAAATCAGTATCAGGGACTTAATTCACGTTTGGATGAAATACAGGCTGCCGTACTACGTGTAAAGCTAAAACGCTTGGATGCCGACAATCAATATCGTCAGAAAATAGCCGGATATTATAATGAGAAAATTATCAATCCGATTGTTATTCTGCCTTCGGACAAGTCAAAAAACCCTACAGATAAGGAAAATAGTCATGTCTGGCATTTGTATGTTATCCGCACATCGTCGCGCAACAATTTGCAAAATTATTTAATGGAAAAAAGCATACAAACTCTTGTGCATTACCCTATTCCGGCACATAAACAACAGGCTTACATATATTGGAACAGAATGCGGTTTCCCATAACAGAGAAAATTCATGATGAAGTATTGAGTTTACCTATTAGTCCGGTTTTAACTGACAGTGAAATTGAGACTATAATAAAAGCAGTGAATAATTACTCAAACTAATTTCATGGAAAGTCAACAGCACTCTTATCGGCAAATAATGAAAGCCACCTCAATTTTCGGAGGAGTGCAAGTGGTTCAAATTGTTGTTCAGGTGGTGCGCTCAAAATTTATTGCCATACTGTTAGGTCCCATGGGTATGGGAATTGCAAGCTTGTTAAATTCAACCACCAGTTTAATTGAGGGAATTACAAATTTCGGGTTAGAAACCAGCGCTGTAAAAGATGTTGCAGAAGCCGACGGAAGTGGTAACAGTCACAGGGTTTCAACCATTATAGTCGTTTTAAAGCGATTGGTATGGATAACGGGTTTGTTAGGTACTGTTCTCACACTGATCCTCTCTAAATGGCTAAGCAAAATAACATTTGGAAATACAGAATACACTTTAGCATTTGTATGGATATCAATGACATTGCTTTTCAAACAAATCTCTACCGGACAGTTAGTTTTGTTACAGGGATTACGGAAAATACAATATTTAGCAAAGGCAAATTTGTCGGGAAGCATTTTAGGATTAATAATTACCGTTCCACTTTACTATTTTTATGGTATTGATGCAATTGTGCCGGGAATAATAATAACTTCTTTAATAAGTTTAGCTCTGTCATGGTACTTTTCCAAAAAAATAGAAATTAAAAAAGTAATAGTATCCCCTGAACAAACCTTTGCTCAAGGGAAAAATATGCTGACAATGGGTTTTATGCTAAGCTTAAGCGGATTAATAACACTGGGAAGCGCATACATTGTCCGTATTTACATCAACAACAAGGGCGGACTTAACGAAGTTGGGCTATACAATGCCGGCTTTGCAATTATAAACACCTATGTTGGAATGATTTTCACCGCAATGGCAACCGACTATTACCCCAGATTATCTGCAATAGCCCACAGCAATAAATTAAGCAGGGAAATTATAAACCAGCAGGCAGAAATTGCTCTTTTAATTTTGTCTCCGATTCTCATAGCTTTTCTCGTATTTGTCAAATGGATTGTTGTCGTTCTGTACTCAACAAAATTTGTTGACGTTGACGTAATGATTCATTGGGCTGCATTTGGAATGTTTTTTAAGGCAGCAAGCTGGTCAATTGCTTTTATCTTGTTGGCAAAAAGCGCTTCAAAATTATTTTTCATAAACGAGCTAATTGCAAATTCATACACACTTGGTTTAAACATTCTGGGATATTATTACTGGGGCTTGTCAGGGTTGGGCATTTCTTTCATGCTTGGTTATGTGCTCTATTTGATTCAGATTTTCATTGTCAGTAAAATAAAATATGATTTTACTTTTAATCGCTCCTTAATCAGAATATTTCTGAACCAATTCGCACTTGCATCAGCTTGTTTTATTTTAATAAAAGTGGCTTCAAAACCCTATTCATATTTGATTGGAATATTACTGATTGCAGCTTCAAGCTGGCATTCATACCGGTGTTTAGATGAAAGAATCGGGATAAGGGAATTGGTTTCCGACATGAAGAACAGGTTCATTAAAGAATAATTTATGAATTTAGAAAATAAAGACAGTGCGCTGGTTTCTATTGTTGTAATAACTTATAACTCTTCAGATTTTGTGCTTGAGACTCTCGAAAGCGCCAAAGCACAAACATATAAGAATGTAGAATTAATAATTTCTGACGATTGTTCGAAAGACAATACAATTCAAATTTGCAGAGACTGGCTGGAGAAGAACAGCAAAAGATTTGTCAGCACAAAGCTACTGGAGGCACCTGTAAACACAGGTATATCAGCCAATTGCAACCGTGGATTGAATGCAGCAAGCGGTGAATGGTTAAAGTTTATAGCAGGCGATGATATTCTGTTTACTTCTGCAATTGAAGATTTAAAACAGTTTGTCAGAGCTAATAAAAATGGAGAAGAATTAAGTTTTTTATATGGTGGGTGTCAATTTATTTTAGATGGCAAACTCGACAAAGAAATGCAGATTCCATCAACTGCTTTTCAGCAAATGAATGCTTATGAACAATATTTATCGCTTCTGTTAAATGGAAACAACATACATGGTCCTACTGCATTTTTTAACCGAAAGAAAATGAAAGAATTAAGTGGCTTTGATGAATCTATACCTTTTTCAGAAGATTGGCCCCTATTCATTAAAGCTACAAAAAACAGAAACAAACTGTTTTTTTTAAACAAAAGTGTCGCAGGCTACAGAATTCACGATAAAGGCATTTTCTCTAAAACCAAAATGGGTTTAACCTACGACAGCAAGTTAAATCAGAGCGTTAATTTGATTCGCAAAAAATATGTAATTCCCAATTTGCTGAGTGAAAAATTTTATTCAAACGCTTTCCATACCTGGGTTATCTATAAAAAGGAGACTCAGAAAAACAGAGTCTTTAAACATTTATATCAATCTCTGTTATTGCTGAGTCCGCAATTTTACAAAAATAAATTTGGTAATTCCAAAACCTCATAATTTTAAACAAAACATAAAATGTATCGCTGCATGACCAAAGTTTTCAATTCATACTTACCTGAAATTTTGAAGCACAGCGTACATTATCTTGAGATTTTTCAACATGACATAAACTGAAAAGGGTGAATTTAAAATTCGTCACCTTATCTCGTTTTATTTAATTCACAAACACTCTTAAAATGAAAACTATGATTGCTGTAATAACAACTATCGCTGAGCCCACAAATTGTGTAAAAAGACTTTCGCAAAAACTGAACGGCACTAACGGGCTGATTGTAATTGGCGACCAAAAAGGACCGTTTTCCTATCCGCTTCAAAACACACATTTCTACTCACTTCAAAAGCAACTTTCCTTAGATTTTAAGCTGGCATACAAACTGCCGGTAAAACATTATTCACGTAAGAACCTTGGCTACTTGCTGGCAATGCAGCAAGGAGCAGATTGTATTTATGAAACAGATGACGACAACACACCCAACGATTTCTGGCATTTTCGCAATAAGAAAACCAATGCCGTAATTGCACAAAACTCATCCTGGGTAAATGTTTACAAACACTTTTCAAACAGTAATATATGGCCACGTGGCTTTCTGCTTGACAAAATATCCGACGAAAGTTCATATCCCGTTAGTGATGGCATATTATTCGAGATGGATGCACCAATACAGCAGGGATTAGCCGACATTTCCCCTGATGTGGATGCAGTCTGGCGATTAACCCAGGATCGTGAATTCTATTTCGAGCGAAATAACAGCATTGCATTGCGGGAGGGCTCGTGGTGTCCGTTTAATACGCAAAGTACCTGGTGGTGGGAAGAAGCATTTCCCCTGCTCTATCTTCCAAGTTACTGCTCATTCAGAATGACAGATATCTGGAAAAGCTTTATAGCTCAGCGGTGTCTCTGGGAAATGGGATATAAATTAACATTTCATGCTGCGGAAGTGACTCAGGACAGAAATCTTCATAACCTTATTAATGATTTTGAAACAGAAATACCCGGTTATACTTTAAATAAAAAACTGACTTCAATATTGGAAGAAACTGATTTATGGTCAGGGAAAGAAAATACACTCAGAAACCTGATAGTTTGTTATGAAAATCTAATTGCTCATGAGATATTTCCGCCAAATGAGATGGATTTGGTGAGAGCATGGGCTGCTGATTATGAGACTTCTATTTCGACTGAATTAAGAGAAAAAGACCTTATTGTCCACACAACTTCCAAATAAATATGAAAAGAGTTCTAATTACCGGTATTACCGGAATGATAGGAAAACATCTGGCAAAAGCGCTGTTTAATAAAGGGTACCAAGTAGCTGGATTATCACGGGCAACATCTGCCGCCCGCTATATTTTTGAAAAACCATTCTATAAGCATTATAAAGGAGACATTCTGGATATCAAGTTCTTAAAACTTGTCTGGAACGATTGGAAACCTGACCTGGTCTATCATCTGGCAGCACAAGCCTACAACGGTGAGAGCTGGACAGCAGAAGACTCAACTTATCTTTTAAATATACAGGGGTCGCGTAATGTTTTTGAGACCTGTCTGGAATATTCACCCGAAGCCCGTGTTATTCCTGCATGTTCAAGCGCCGGATATGGTTTTGTGCCTGACGAAATGATCCCGATAAATGAAGACACTACGCCATTAAAGCCAATCACTCCCTATGGAGTTTCAAAAGCAACAATGGAAATGATGGCAAGACAGTTCCATTTAAATTATGGGCTGGATGTGGTACTGCCCCGACTATTTATTCATGTAGGACCAGACCATCCGCCCGTTACTGCCCTACAAAACTTCTCAAGACAACTGGCTGCAATAAAACTGGGAATCCAGGAGCCAGTTCTGAAAGTCGGGAACCTTACATCATCACGTGATTTTGTGGATGTAAGAGATGGCGCCAGGGCATTAGTTATTCTGGCAGAAAAAGGCAAAAGCGGAGAAACCTACAACCAGTGCACCGGTAAGGACTGGACAATGCAAAAAGCATTGGATATGTTAATCGAAATAAGCAAAACTAATGTGGTCATTGAATCGGATCCTGCACTATTCAGACCATCCGACGAAAAAGTATTGCTTGGAGACCCGACAAAAATTAACAGCCTTGGATGGAAAGCCGAAATTCCATTTGAACAAACATTGAGTGATATTTTCAACAATTGGGTAAAAAGATTATCTGCATAGCTATGGATAAAATTCCATTTTCTCTTGTAACAACATGTCGCAACGAAATGAAATCGCTGCCACAATGGAAAGAAAACATTTTGCTCCAGACCAGACAACCAGGCGAAATAGTAATTGTTGATGCCTTTTCGGATGACGGAACTTTTGAATTTTTAGTTGAGTGGAAAAAGCATGACAAAAGGATAAAACTGTTTCAGGAAAAAGGAGCTGCTGCACACGGGCGTAATTTTGCCATAATGAATGCAAAATATGAGCATATCTTATCCACTGACATGGGCGTGCGTTTGGCAGAAGTTTGGTGTGAAGAGTTAATTAAACCTTTTGAGAGAGACAATAGTGTTGAAGTTGTTGCCGGCAGCACATGTATTGATGAAAAAACTGTTACCTCAGCAGCAGCTACCGCTGAATTTCTTATTGAAAATGGCGGCAGACCAAAATTAATTCCCGGGCATGTGCCGGGAAACAGATCAATAGCCTATACAAAAACAGTTTGGAAGAAAGTGGGTGGATTGCCTGAAGATTTAACTTTTTATGCTGATGATTCAGTTTTTGGAAGACAGTTAATTCAGGAAAAATTTGTTTTTGCTTTTGCACCAAAAGCGTTAACCTTCTGGGGCAGACCGGCAACAATGAAACAGTTTAACAAGGAAATGTTCAACTATGGGGTTGGAGACGGCGAAGCACTTATAAAAACACCATCTGTTGTTAAGCTCATGGTAAAAGGGAAACTACCCAGGTTTATGGTACCCGTCTTGGATGGTTTTGTAAAACTTTATAAGGGCAAGCCTCTGGCAACTATAAAAAGAGCCTCCAGCAGAACAGAAATGTCAGTACTTTTTTATATCCCGCGCTTACTTTTTAACAGAGGATATTACCATTCAAAAGGCTATTTAATTGGCATGGAAAAAGGAGCAATAAAATGTACTGACTGCAGAAATAGGTTAAAAAGAGACTCATTCGGATTTTCATTAATTTAACTTTCCTATATGATTATTTCTGTCATCATTCCTGTTTATAATGCTTCGCTACTTTTAAAAAGGTGCTTAGATTCAGTTTTTGAGCAAAAAGGGAATTACATATTAGATGTTATCTGCATTGATGACGGTTCAATTGATGATTCAGCCGAAATAATAATGAATTACTCAAAAAAAATCATATTACTAAAGCAGACAAACCGGGGACCCGCATCAGCCCGCAATTGGGGGGCAAAAGCCGCATCCGGGAAATATCTGGCATTTTTAGATGCTGATGATTACTGGGAACCTGATTTTCTGCTTGAAACCGTATCGTTTTTAGAATCAAACCCCGAGGCGGTTGCAGTGAGCGTTGGTCAAAAACATATCAGTATAAAAAATGAGAGTGCAATTGTTCCTGATTTTTTGCAAACTCAACCTGACAAAATTAACAATGCCTGTTTGCTGATTAATTTCTATTCCTTTTGGGCAAAACACTTTCATATCTGTACAGGCAGCATTTTAATGAGGACCGAGATTGTAAAACAAACCGGAGGGCAAAGAACAGAATTGCGCATTACCGAAGATCTGGAATTTTGGGCATTTCTGGCAACTTTTGGAGAAATTGGCTTTGTGCCCAAAGTGCTTTTCACAAGCGACGGCATCAAAGTTACCAAACAAACAGGCTGGATCAAAAAAAACAGAAAGAGATGGGCATCTGCTCCAACAGTTGAAAATTGGGAAAAACGAATAGTTAAAGTAATACCACAAAAAGACCTGAAGTACTTTCACATTGCAAGGGGGAGAATTGCTCAAAATCTCTGTTACTTCATGATTATGTCGGGGCGCTCGCAAATGGCACGAAAGACTTGCTTAAAATATGGGAAATCATTCCCAAAAAACAGAGTTAGCTGGCTGCTGCTGACAGGAGCAAAAAACAGCTTGCTCTGGATAGCGGTAGCTAATATTATTAAAATAAAGGAATACACCCGTATTATTAAATGATGAATCAATATTTTTTCAGCGCAGACGACTTTGGCTATTCTCCGGAGATAAATAAAGCAATCTTATTGTGTTTGAAAAACAACGATATTTCAACTGCCTCACTTATGGCAAATATGGAATTTACGCAAGAGGCAATAGAAATTGTTAAAAGAGAAGGGTTAGAGAATAGAATTGGACTACACTTCAATTTAACCGAAGGGAAACCGCTTAGCGACGAGATAAAAAAGGAATCCAAATTTTGTGATATCGAAGGAAATTTTAAAGCAACCCGCAAAAAAAGATTCTTTTTCCTGTCAGAATCTGAAAAAAGAGCTGTCCGGGCAGAACTGACGGCTCAATTGAAAATATTGAATGAAGCGGGAATCAAACCTGTTTATATTGACTCACATAATCATATACACGAAGAATTTGGAATATTCAGAATTGTGCTAAGCTTTTCAAGAAAAATGAATATTCCCAAGATTCGAAAAGCGAAAAACATTGGAACACAAACATTTACTAAAAAGCTATACAGACAATTGATTAACTTTCAGATAAACGCTTTTGATCTGGCAAGGAGTTCTCACTTTGGTTCTTACATAGATTATATAGCTTTTATGAAAACAGACAGAATTAAGCCGCAAAAAACTACCGAAATAATGATACACCCCTTTATGAATGAAAATAATGTTTTGTATGATTTTTTTCATAACGAACCACTTATGCCAATATTTAACCTGATTAGCAATCTAAAGTAATTGAGAAACAGAATGCATTCAGAAAAATCTCTTAAAATC